>Ga0102590_1000074_pt1 | contig 286505 bp, 245 predicted proteins | sample AraplaMF_Col_mMF_FD_76859 | JGI IMG/M metagenome (GOLD analysis project Ga0102590, IMG submission 76859) | Arabidopsis root microbial communities from the University of North Carolina, USA - plate scrape MF_Col_mMF | ecosystem: Host-associated > Plants > Roots > Endosphere | place: USA... | reverse complement strand
GCAATGCTCAAAGCATCCGAACAACAATGCCAACCGGCTCCCGAATAACGCGGGATGGAGCAGCCCGGTAGCTCGTCAGGCTCATAACCTGAAGGTCGCAGGTTCAAATCCTGCTCCCGCAACCAACACCACCCCCCCAAACAATCTTCACGCATGCGCTTACGCGGCAGCCCGTTCGGCGCTTGCGTCGCTGCGCGACGATCGCCTCACCTCGTCAGGCTCATAACCTGAAGGTCGCAGGTTCAAATCCTGCTCCCGCAACCAACGATCCTGCGATACAAAAGCGGCCCCTTCCGGGCCGCTTTTGTTTTGGTGCAGCGGTCGTTGTGCGCTTGTTCTCGATTGAACCTACGTCCGCGCCGTTCTGAACGTTGTAGTCAACAGTTCAGCATCTTGGCCGAAACGCATTCCGGTAGTGCCATCCTCGCCACGATGATATGCGCCAGTCCCGCCGATCTACGGCGTCACAACAGGCGCGACACGATTGACGAGACAACCGAGAAGTGCTTGCATTTGGTCCTACGCTCACTCCTGCTGACCCGCTGGCGCACTGAATAACAGCGCGCCCAGTAGATACCGGTGCGTCCGAAGGCCACGGTGCGAGGACAGGTCCCATGCATCTTTTGCTGGGTCACTCCGAGGATTCCTGCTGCGCCGGTGTATTCGCCCGGCTCGAGGCCCGCGGCTTGCCCGCACGCATCTTCGTGGCACCGCTGATGCCGCCGGCCCGGCTTACGTGGCGCCTCGACGCCGCCGGGCTCGCGAGCAGCCTCTACCCGGACGCACCCGACACCGAGATCTCCGGAGTCCTCGTGCGTGACGCTGGCTGGCTCGAGCCTGCCGGCTGGGACGCGGTCGACCACGCCTACATGCAGGCCGAGCTTCGCGCCGTGACCCTCGCCTGGCTCGCCGGCCTCGCCTGCCCGGTCATCAACCGCCCCGACGCAGCGCTCTGGTACCGCGCCGGCGCCCCGCTCCTGGCCTGGCGCGCGCTGCTCCGCGACTCCGGCCTGCCGCTGCCCGAGGTCGTCGTCACCAACGACCCGGCCGAGGCCCGCGCCTTCCGCCACCGCCTCGCCGCGGACGGCGTCGCGGGTGCGGTCTATGCGCCGCTGACGGCGCCCGCGGGCTACCTCCTCGCCGACGACGACGCCTGGGAGCGCCTCGCCGCTCTGCAGGCGCGGACACCGGTCTGCCTGACCGAGCCGCACGGCGCTGCCACGCTCGCCTGCATCGTCGGCAACGCGGTGATCTGGGACTGCGCGCCGCCGCCTAAGGCCGCCGCCCTCGAACCGCAGCTGTCGCGCTTCGCCGCAGCGGCGCATCTCACCTTCGTCGAGATCGCCCTCGCCCCTGTCCGCCATGGCCTCGCCGCGGTGCTCGTCGATCCGGTGCCTCGGCTCGAGCACTTCGCTTTGCCCACGCGCGCCCGCATCCTCGACGCCCTCGTCGCGCTCCTGACGACGGAAAAAGCAGTCATGCCCGCGGCTCCGAGGGCGCTGTCATGATCCTGGTCTGCGGCGGCCTTGCCGACGGTGTGACCGAACTCGTCTGTTCCCGGCTGCAGGACTGCGGCTATCCGTACCGCCTGCTCGACGTCGCCCGCTTCCCGGAGGACTACCGGATGTTGTGGCGGTGGACGAACGGCGGCCCGGAGGGATGGATCGCCACCACAGACTGGCGCCTCGATCTCGACGCGATCAGCGGCGTCTACGCCCGGCTCCTCGGGCCAGCGGATCGGCCGCCGGTGCCCAGCCTGGATCCCTCCGCCGCCGCCGCACTCCGGGGCGAGGGTGACCTGAGCCTGGTGGCGCTCCTCGAGGACCTCAAATGCCCGGTGGTCAACCGCATGGGCGGCGGGCTCTCCAACAATTCCAAGCCGTACCAGGCCCTCCTCATCAGCGGGACCGGCCTCAGCGTGCCACCGACGCTCGTCACCAGCGATCCCGCCGCGGCCCGCGCCTTTCACGCCGAGCACGGCCAGGTGATCTACAAGTCCGCCAGCGGCGTACGCTCCATCGTTCGCCGCCTCGACCCCGACCAGCTCGCGCGGCTCGATCTTCTCTGCGACGGGCCGGCGCAGTTCCAGGCGTTCATTCCCGGCCACAACATCCGCGTGCATACCGTCGGCGACCGGGTCTTTGCCACCCGGATCGAGTCCGAGGCCGTGGACTACCGCTATGCCCATGCTGACGGCCTGACCGCCAAGCTCGAGCCGATCACCCTGCCGCAGACAGTGGAAGCGGCGTGCCTGCGTCTCGCGCGCGCATTCGATCTCCTGTTCGCGGGTATCGACCTGAAGCAGACCCCCGAGGGCGAGTTTTTTTGCTTCGAGGTTAATCCCTGTCCTGGCTTTCTCTACTACGAGCGCCACACCAGGCAGCCGATCAGTACGGCGCTCGCCGATCTGCTGCACCGCTCGACCCGGTCCTTCGCACCCTGGTCCGGCACTATGACGTGAGATCCGATCGCCGCGAAACGATCCAATCCAGGAGGCAGACAATGGCCAACAAGCCCAGCAAGAAACCCTTCATCTCGAAGGCCAACCGTCCCGAGGTCCGGCTCAAGTCCGACAAGCCGGTGAGCAGCCTCACAGTGCGCGACCTCGCGACCCTCCTCGGCCGGCTCGGCACCGGAAAGGACTTCTGGGACGGCAAGGATTGGCAGAAGGACGACTTCGATGGTGAGACCAAGTGGAAGGATGACAAGGAGTTCAAGGAATCCAAAGAAGTGAAGGAGGGCAAAGAGTTCAAGGAAGGCAAGGAGAAGCGGGAGATCAAGGAGGTGAAAGCCGAGAAGATCGAGCTCGACGGCGTCTTCGATCCGGTTCAGCAGGCCGACCCGCGTATCGACCAGGTGATCCGCGCGCTCTCAGGCATGTCGGCCAAGGTCGATCAGCTCACCAACCAGGTCGAGGCGCTGAAAAAGCGCAAGGGCTGAGCGCTGGCCTCTGGGGCGACGTTCGAGTTCCGCCTCGGCGATCCGGACGCCTGACGATCGCCGTCAGGCGTCCGCCGGCTTCCCCTCTGATATCGTTGCCAGCATCGTCCATTGCCAGCGATCACGGACTCCGAACCGAAGCAGATCCGCTGGTCCTGTCCTTCGGCACAAGGGTGCGATACTCGGTGCTCTCCCTATAGCCGGGTTCGACAAATATGCTGTGGTGCTTGCCTTGGATCTCGTCCAAGCTTCTATGCCGCGATTCTGGGAATTGCTAGTTCAAGCAGCCGCAAGAATCGTTGGTTGCACTCTCCCGCAACCAAACCAACCCGATAGCAAATACGCCCCGATGCATAACTGCACGGGGCGTTTTGCTTTTGCGCATGAACTCGGCCACTCTCCGATCATGCAAGAGATCATCGGCCGTTGCCTCATTCCCGGACACGCGCATGGCGAGGTCCTCTATTCCGACGTGCCCTTGAGTTTCTGGATGGGTATCGACACGGAGACCGGCGCGATCATCGACCGGCATCATCCGCTCTGCGGCGAGGTCGTCACCGGCAAGATCTTCGTGCTGCCGGGCGCCCGGGGCTCCTGTTCCGGGAGCTGCGGGCTGCTCGAACTCATCCACAATGACAAGGCGCCGGCCGCGCTGGTCTTTGCCGAAGACGAGGCGATTCTCACGCTGGGCGCGATGATCGCCGGCGAGAGTTTCGGCAAGACCATCCCGATCGCCGGCGTCGGGTCTGAGAACTTCGCGCGACTCGCCGATCAGAAGACTCTCACGGTCGATAACGGACGTGTCCTATTCGGACGTGCCGAGTCGAAGCATGAGGCACCGGCACCGGCGGTGCGCGTCGATCTCACCGCCGCGGATGAAGCCATGCTCGCCGGTGCCGAGGGGAAAGCCCGCGAAGTGGCGATGCGGATCATCACGCGCTTTGCCGAGGTGCAGGGCGTGACCGCGTTGATCGATGTCGATCAGGCGCATATCGACTGCTGCTTCTACACCGGCCCTGCTGGACTCGCTTTTGCCGAACAGCTCTGTGCCTGGGGCGGCAAGGTCAAGGTGCCGGCCACCACCAACGCGACTTCGGTCGATGGCTTGCGCTGGCAGGGCCGCGCCGTCGAGGCGGATCGCGGTGCGATCACGAAACGCGTGGTGGCGGCCTATACCGGCTTGGGTGTCCGCCCGACCTTCACCTGCGCGCCTTATCTGCTCGAGACCGCGCCGAAATTCGGCCAGCCGATCGCCTGGGGCGAGTCCAACGCCGTCGCTTATGCCAACAGCGTGCTCGGTGCGCGGACGATGAAGTATCCCGATTATCTCGACATCTGCGTTGCGCTGACCGGCCGAGCGCCACTCATGGACAGCTACACGTCGGCGGGAAGGCACGCGACGATCCAGATCGATGCGCCGGACCTCGGGATCGCCGACGACTCGCTCTATCCGCTGCTCGGCTATCACGTCGGTCTGCTGGTCGGCTGGGATATTCCGGTGATCACCGGGCTCGCGAACCCATCACGCGACGATCTCAAGGCCTTCAGCGCGGCCTTCGCCACCACTTCCGGCGCGCCGATGTTCCATATCGAAGGCGTGACGCCGGAAGCACGGACGCTGTCCCAGGCGCTCGGCGACAAGGCACCCGAACGCCGGATCGTGCTGACGCGCGCCGATCTGCTGCGCAGCTGGCACGAATTGAACACGGCGTCCGATCCCAAGGTCGATCTCGTCTCCCTCGGCAATCCGCATTTCTCCCTGGAGGAGCTCGCGCGCAGCGCGGAACTCTGCCGCGGCAAGCAGAAGGCGCCGGGCGTCAGCCTGGTCATCACCTGCGGCCGCGACCTCTTTGTCGAAGCGGAGAAGTCCGGGACGATCGCCGTGCTGAAGAAATTCGGCGCCGACATCCTGAATGATACCTGCTGGTGCATGATCTTCGCGCCCATGCTGCCCGAAGCCACGCAGCGGCTGATGACCAATTCCGCGAAATTTGCCCATTACGGACCGGGCATCACGCGGCGGGAAATGCACTTCGCCAGCCTCGAAGCCTGCATCGCCGCCGCTTCAACCGGAGTGACCGACCGGCAGCCGCCTTCCTGGCTGCGGGACTAGCGGTTGCGGACCGCGGCGACGCCCTTCCAGTCCTCGATGTCGAGCTCCGGCTTCTCGGTGCGGTACTTGCGATAGAGCGCAATGCCGTGTTGGTCTTCCAGGATATCGACCTTGAGGCCCTTCTCGCGCAGCATGCCTTCATTGCCGGAGGCATTCGTCACATCGCCGACCACGACCCGGTTGAACTGGCGCATGTAGAGCAATGTCGCGCAGACATCGCAGGGGCTCAAGGACGTGAACAAGGTCGTCCGGCTGAAATCCTGGCGGCCGGCATCGCGGATCGCCGAAGTCTCGCCGTGATTGTAGGGATGGCTTTCCTGCACCAGCGTGTTGTGGCCCTTGCCGACGATCCGCCGCGTCGCGTTGTCGATGATCACCGCGCCGATCGGGCAGCCGCCCTCGTCATAACCCTTCTGTGCCAGCAACGCGGCAATCCGCATGAAATCGGCATCGCCGAGTTTCTTCAAGAAACCATCGGCCACGGTCGCGGGGAGGCTCTTGGTCGGCAGATGGGCGATGAGGTTCAGGACTTCGTCCGTCACCGGCGTGGCGTCGGTGATATGGGGCTTCGGCGTCATTAGAAAGCATCCTTCCGGGCTCAGGCCGGGTTGAACTTCCGGAACCGGCCCTCGATCAGGCAGACAATGGCGAAGAACAGCAGGCCTGACAATGAGGCAAGCGTGACGGCGGCGAACAGGCGCTCGGCCTGGTAGTTGAAAGTGGATTGGATGATCACCGCGCCGAGCCCCTGATTGGAGCCGATCCATTCGCCGACGATCGCGCCGATGATTGAGGTGGTCGATGCGATCCGGAGCGAGGCAAAGAGCAGCGGAATCGCGCGGGGTGCCCGCAGGCGCCAGAAAGTCTCCCAGCCGCTGGCCGAGAGCACGCGCATCAGGTCGAGCTCGTTGGCGGTCACCATGTTCAATCCCCGCGCGGTGTTGACCAGGGTCGGGAAGAAGCAGATCAGCGCGGCGATGATCACCTTCGGCAACAGCCCCAGGCCGAAAATCAGGATGATGATCGGCGCCAGGGCGAGAACCGGGATCGTGTTGAAGAACAGCACGACGGGGAAATACGCCGCCTGGAAGCGCCGGTTGTAAACGAAGGCGGTGGCGAGGATGACGGCGACGCCATTGCCGAGCGCGAAGCCGAGCAGTGCCTCGATCCAGGTCGGCACCGCATTCTCCAGCAGAAACGGCCAATCCTTGATCAGCGTGCGTAGCACCGAGACCGGCGTCGGCACGATATAGGTGGGGACATCAAAGGCCGGCACCAGGAACTGCCAGGCGAGCAGGAGCGACAGAGCACCGGTCACCGGCCAGGCCACCATCTCGATCAGGCCGAACCGCGTCGTGCGCATCACGCCGCAGCCGCTCCATCTTGCGTGACGGCATCCTGCAGCAACTGGCGCAGTTGCGCCGCGGCTTCGACCAAGGCCGGATCCTCGCGCCGGTATCGTCCCTCGGCATCCTTGGCCGCGGCACTCTTCGCGGCGCTGAGATCGACCAAAGCCTGCACGCGTCCGGGATCGGCGGCGAGCACCAGCACGCGGCTGCCGAGATAGACCGCCTCCATGACGCTGTGGGTCACGAACAGGATGGTGGTGCCGGTGCGGCGCCAGAGTCCCAGCAACTCGTCGTTCAGCCGCTCGCGGGTGATCTCGTCGAGCGCGCCGAACGGTTCGTCCATCAGCAGGATGTCGGGCGCCGAGAGCAAAGCACGCGCCAGCGACACGCGTTGGCGTTGCCCGCCGGATAGCTGGTGCGGATAGCGGTCGGCGAAAGCTGAAAGGCCGACCAGCGCGATCCAGGCGTCTACATCCCGGCCGGAGCCACTGCCCGCCGTGATGCCGGCTCTACCCACTTGCAGCGGCAGCTCGACATTCTGCCGCACCGTCCGCCAGGGCAGCAGGGTCGCATCCTGGAACACGAAGCCTACCCGGCGCTGTCGCCGCGCGTCGGTGGGTGCCTGGCCGAGCACGGTGATCCGGCCGTCGAGCGGCTGCAGGAGATCGGCCACGACCCGCAACAACGTCGATTTCCCGCAGCCCGAAGGGCCGAGAATGGTCAGGAACTCGCCTTTCGCGACCTTGAGGTCGAGGCCGGCCAAGGTCGGCGCCGATGTGCCGTCCGCTTGGCGGTAACCGATGCTCAAGGTGGCGGCGTCGATCGCGAGAGGCGCGTCGGAGGACGTCTCCATACGATCCTTACGCGAACTTCGGACGATCGGCCGCCGTCATTTCCAGGATCTTGGTGGTGATGCAGTCTTCAAGCTTGGGTGCTCCGGACTTGAACTGACCGATCTTATCATAGATCGCAATCTGTTCCTGCACCGCCGCGGGATCGAAGCTGCCCCAGCCGTTCTTCGCGGTGTCGGCGTCGAAGCTGAGCTGGAGAATGCGCGGCACGGTCTGGAGCTCGATCGCAAGGTCGAGCTGCGGATAGGCTTCGACCGTGAGTTTCACCGCTTCCTCCGGATGGTCGTGGGTCCAGGCCCAACCCCTGGCGATCGCGCGCATCACCTTGGCGATATCCTCGCTGCGGCTGCTGAGCGCGTCGTCGGTCGCGAAATAGACGTTCGCATAGGAGGGCAGGCCGGTGTCCTTCATCATCAGATCGATCCGATCCGGGCCGATGATCGACAAGGCCTGGGTGTTGGTGATCCAGCCGGTCACCGCATCGACCTGACCGGTGGTCAGCGGCGTCATGTCGAAGCCGATATTGGTGATGGTGAGCTTCGAAGGGTCGATCTGGTTCTTCTCCAGGATCGCGTCCAGCACGAAGCGCGCGGTCGGCTGGATGCCGATCCGCTTGCCGATCATGTCGGAGACCGTGCGGATCGGCGCCTTCGGCAGGGAGTAGAAGGCGAAGGGCGCCATGCGGAAGCCGCAGGCCAGGATCTTGACCGGCACGCCGGAAGAGCGCGCCAGCAGCAGCTGAGCCGAATCCGAGAACTGCCCCATCAGCGCCTGGCCGGTCACCACCGGCGGTACGGTCGCCGAATTCGGACCGCCCGGCGAGAACTCGACATCCAGCCCTTCGGCCTGGAAGAAGCCCTGCTTGGCCGCGACCACGTCGCCGATCTGGCCGTTGCTCATCAGCCAGTCGTATTTGATCACGACCTTGGCGGCGGGACGCGCGTGCTGTGCGTAGAGGCTTAGCCCCGTGCTTGCCGCCGCAAGGCCCAGCGCGCTGTGTTGCAGAAAGCGCCGTCGGTTGAATTGATTCATTGCTTGTCTCCCTGTCGTCTTTGGCTTCTAGCCCGCCGCCTTCTCGAGATCGCCGACCGGCCCACCTTCGGCCCAGGCATAGAGCTCCCAGAGATTTTCGTCGGGATCGGTGAAATAGCAGCAGCGCGCATTCCAGCTGTAATCGGCCGGCGCAGAGGTGAAGCGCACGCCGGCGGCGGCGAGCTCCCGATAGGCGGCATCGACCGCCGCCGGAGAGGGCAGCTCGACCGCGGCACAGGCCTTGTGGATGCCCGGCGCCCGGCGGTTGGATATGCCGACATTCTCCGCGATATGCCCGATCTGCCAGAGGGCCAGCGTCACGCCGGCTCCCTTGAAATCGGCGAAGCCCGGCGCCCGGCGCCGCGGCTTGAAGCCCAGAGTGCGGGTGTAGAAGTCGGCCGCCCGGTCGAGGTCCTCGACCAGGAAGCAGATATCGGTGATCGGGTGCATCTGCGCGAACGCGGTCAAGTCCTTCCCCCTGCACTGAGCGAAGGGAGCTTGGAGACGGGCCCGGTCCCCGGCTTTCAGATTTCTGCGGTTGTTTTGCGCAGGCCTGCGGAGTTGCCCTAGGCCCCCGATGGACTAAGCCTGCACCGACTGCCGGTACTGCTTGGGCGTGACGCCGGTCAGGCGGCGGAAGATGCTGCTGAAATGCGCCTGGCTGGAGAAGCCGGTGCAGTAGGCGATGCCCGCCAAGCTCTCCCGGCTCTCGGCGAGATGCAGGCGGGCGCGTTCGACCCGCCGCTCCAGCACGAAACGATGCGGCGCCTGGCCGGTCGCCGACTTGAAAGCGCGGCTGAAGTGATAGGGGCTGAGATGCGCCACCTCGGCCAGCTGCTCGACGCTCAAGGTGGGCTCGCCGAGATGGCCCTCGATATAGTCGATCACCCGCCGCAGCCTTTGTGACTCGAGCGACCGTGGACCGGCCTGCGCGCGACCCGACGGGAACCGCGACCCGAGCAGCTTCACGACGCGGCAGGCGAGACTCTGACCCAGGTGCTCGAGGAGCAGCGGATCGGTGCTGCCGGCATCCCCATCCGAAGCCTCGACGGCGAGGGCCAGGGAAAGTGCGATGTGCAGGGTCACCGGGTCGAGCGCAGTGCTGAGGACGGCATGGTCCCAATCCTCCGGCTGGAACTCCGATCCGGCGATGCTTCGATAAAGGTCCGGCGACTGAAAGATCGAAATGTAGTCCGCCGAGTCGCCGTCCACTTCGAGCACGACCGAGGCCGGCTGCAAAGCGAGAGTGAAGGGCGGCCGTTCGATCGCGCGAAAGGCGCCCTGGCCGGAACGATAGGCGTAGCGGCGGTGCGTCGTGCGGTTGATTGAGATCCGGTGCAGCGAGCCTTGCGACTGCATCTGCCCGGCGGCACTGCGATAGGTCTCGACGATCAGGCCGCTCTGCGCCAGGAACCGGTACCGGTCGAGCGGCGGGCGCTTGATGGAAAAGATCTCCGGGTCGATCGCAGGCATCGGCAAGTCTCCGCTGCTGGGTCCCGGGGTGTCAAGCGGCGGCTAGGCTAGTTGGGCTCGGTTCGGAAGCTCGCGTCGGTCAGGTGCACCACGATCTTGCCGAGCGCGATCTCGCCGTCATAGCGCACGGGGATCGGCGGCAGTTCCGGCTTGATCTGGGCGACCCAGATGGTCGGCGGAGTCGAGCGCTCTTCCTTCTCGCGCTTGGCGCGCAGGCTCTTGCGAAAGCCGGAGATCCGCTCGATGCCGAGGCCGCAGCGCATGGCCGGCCCTCGATAGATCGAATAACTGTTGGGTTGCAGCGTGGCCGGGCCGACATTCGTCACGATGACGTCGAACCGGCGCTGGCCGTCGAAGACCGGCACCGTCTGGTCACAGCGCCCGGTCTTGGCGAGCGTTTGCGCGGCCGCGATGGCGAAGCTCAGCGGATCGACCACGCCGTTGGGCAAGGATTCCGGCAGCGCGCCTTCGATGTCGGGATCCGGCTCCGGCGGCGGATCCTGCCGCAGCGCATAGCGCCCGTCCGCGCCGAAGTTGAGCACGACGGTCCGCCCTCGGCTCTGCCACTGGGTCTTCGAGAGATAGCGCTGCGCCGCGACCCGGCCGTCTTGATCAATTCCGTCGGCGGTGAGGTCGGTGTCCCAGGTGTAGACCATGCCGACCATGCCCTGCGTCCCGCCGCGGGCGGAGAGGCGATAGCGGCCGGATTGCAGCCGCATCTCGACATCGAGGGAATAGATGTGCAGCCCGCCGACATAGACGTCGTATTTCAGCGCCGCGACCTCGGCCGGTGCGGCCTCGGCCGGCGCCGGCGCGAGCAGGGCGAGGCTGAGGCAAAGAGAGGCGAGGCGTCCGGTCAGGCGAGGCACGAGGGTTTCCACGCGATGCGGGCGAGCGATTCGCCCATCATGGCATAGGAAGCATTTCAATGCGAAGACGGCAGGATTCGGAGAACCCCTAGTCGAGCACCACCGGCGCGTCGAGCTTGTAGGGCTCTTCCGAGACCGGCTCGTCGAGCTCGCGGGCATAGCGATGGCCGGAATGGACCGCGTGCACGATGGCGCCCGGCGCCAAAGCGTCGCCGACCCGCTCCACCGATCTGATGCCGGCTCCGCTGAGATCGCGCGCCATCAGCGCGTGATAGAGCGCATCCTCCGGCCGGCGCAGGCCGACGATCATCAGATTGCGGCAGGGGATCTTGGTCTCCTCGCCGGTGAAGAGCTGGGCCAGGGTCGCGGTCTCGCCGTCGAAGGCGGTGACCCGGTTCAAGGTGGTGACCCCGATGCCGCGTCGGCTGAGGGCTTGATGCACCCGCGGCAGTTCGTTGGTCATGATGGTCCAGGCCGAGGCATGGCCGGCCGGCGTCACATAGGAGACTTGGTTGCCGGCCTCGGCGAGAAACTCCGCGACCACGCCGCCCATGTAGTAGTTGTCGAAATCGAACACGAGCGTCGGCCCCTGCGGCACGCGGCCTTCGGCAAGATCGCTCGGCGTGAACACATTCGGCCCCTCGATCCGCCCGACCGGCACTTCCATCGACGCGTAGATCTCATTCGTCCAGCGCGAGCCCGTTGCGGTCACCACATGCTGGCAGCCGAACTCGAGAATGTCATCGGCGGTAAGATCGCTCTCCGGGAAGAGATCGACCTTGGTCATGGTCTGCAGCCGGCCGAGGCGATAGTCGAGCACGCGGCGCCACGCACTCAAGCCCGGCAGTTTGGTTTCGAAGTTCAACCGCCCGCCGAACGCACGGCTCTTGTCCGCAAGGGTTACGGCATAACCACGCCGTGCCAGCGACAGCGCGCATTCGAGCCCGGCGGGACCGCCGCCGACCACCAGGATCTTGTCGTCGGATTTCTTCGGCTGCATGCGCTCCGGATGCCAGCCGCGGCGCCATTCCTCGCCGATGGTCGGATTCTGGGTGCAGCGCACCGGTACCGAATCATGCCAGCTTGAGATGCAGATGTTGCAGCCGATGCATTCGCGGATCTCGTCCTCGCGGCCTTCGTCGATCTTCTTCGGCAGGAAGGGATCGGCGATCGACGGCCGCGCACCGCCGATCAGGTCGAGCACGCCACGCTTCAGCTGCGAGACCATCGCGTCCGGCGAGGTGAAGCGGCCGACGCCGACCACGGGCTTGGTCGTCACCTTCTTCACGAAGTCGATGACTTTCTCGTGGCTGCCTTCCGCCGAGAAGCGCGAGGCCGAGCAATCGGTCGGGCTGGAATCCATCTTCACGTCGAAGAGATCGGGCAGGTCGCGCAAACGCGCGATCACCTCATGCGCCTCGGATTCCGCATGCGGGCTGTTCTTCGCGCGCAGCTCCTCGAGGCTGATGCGCAGCGCGACGCCGCAGGTGTCGCCGACGGCCTCCTTGGTCACCTCGATCATCTGCTGCACCAGGCGCACGCGGTTGGCGACACTGCCGCCATATTCGTCGCTGCGCTGGTTGTATTCGGGCAGCAGGAATTCGTAGGGCAGGTAGCCCATGCCGGCATAGACATAGACGATGTCGAAGCCGGCGCTGCGCGCCTTCCTGGCGCCCTCGGCCTGCCAGCGCAGCATGTCGAGGATATCCGTGCGGTCCATCACCTTGGGCCGGAGGTTCGACATGAAGCCGACATGGGTCGCCATCCAGGGCGTGCCCGACGGCGAGAGCGGCGCCAAGCGGCTGGTGCGGTTGAAGACCGAGGCACCGCCATGCCAGAGCTCGACGCCGGCGAGGCTGCCATGCCGGTGCACCGCCTCGGTCATCAGCGCGTGGCTCTGGATATCCGCCTTGTCCCAAAGCCGCGCGAAAGGCAGCGGGCTGTCATCCGAGGTCGGGTGGATCGAGCAGGCTCCGGTGCAGACGACGCCCCAGCCGCCCTCGGCCTTGGTCTCGCGGAACTTGGCGCGGACCCGCGGCAGGGCGTTGGTCATGCCGGAGGCATGCGGCACCTGGTAGAAGCGGTTCGGCGCCGTCACCGGCCCGATCTTCACCGGCTCGAACAGGATGTCGTAGCGCGGATTGCGGCGGTTGCCCGCGGGCTCTCCGGTATGGGTCAGGGTGGCAGTGTCCCCGGCCATGGTCCGTCCCTCAAATTGGTTTGCTGTATACAGCTATACCAGAGGCGGACGGAAATGGAAGGGAATTCGGGCAGGTGGCGTCCAGCCTGTATGTTGGTTTCATACAGGTTGGAAGCTTCCAATCGGAAAAGCCGAGGCGGTCAGCCCTCGGTCTGGGCGAAGTCCCGCAGATACCCGGCATCGGCGGCGATATCGAGCGCCGAATAGCGCTTCCGGATCTCCCGGGCGTGGATCACGGCCTCGCGGTAGAAATCCACGTCGAGGCCGAGTTCCTTGGCCGTGGTCGGCCCGCCGGAATCCTTGAGCGCCTTCACCATCACATCGACCGGCACCGAGAAGGCCTCGAGCTCGGCCCGGAGCTTCGGCCAGATGTCGGCGATCTTCGCGTTCAGCGCCTCGGCGCCGGCTTCGTCGAACGCCTTCTGCTTCATCTCGGAGACGCAGACCTTGGCGATCTCCGGCCCGACGCGCCGCGCCATGTCGGCCTCGTCGATCTTCGTGGGACCGATCTTCGGCGGATTCTTGTCGTCCAGGATCTGCCGCTGCAGCCGCGCCATGGTCAAGGTGGCGACGCCGACCTGCTGGCCGTGCAGCGTGCCCGGATGCTTGTCCCCGGCAAAGCAGTCGATGTAATGCGAGATCTGGTGCTCGCCCATCGATCCGTGATTGCTCATGCCGGTGAAGCTCACGCCAAACCCGCAGAGCGTCAGCACGCGGTGCAGATAGCCCACCGCCTCGATGTCGCCTTTGGCGAGGCCGGGCGCGCGCGCCATCATCTCGCGCTCGTCGGCGATCTCCAGGTCGAAGGGCAGCTCGGTATAGAAAGTGTCGAGCAGCCGGTGCGAGAGCCACCAGTCGAACTGCGCCGCCGAGCGCACCAGGCAATCGCCGAAGCCCGAAGCGATGAGATAAGTCGGTGCCGCCGCATTCACCGCGAGATCGATGAACACGCCCTTCGGCGCATGGGCCGGCCGCGACACCTTGAGCCCGTTGGATTCGGTGATCGACGCCGTGGTCGAGGTATAGCCGTTCATCGAAGGCGCGGTGCCGAAGACGCAATAGGCGCGCCCATCCGTGGCGGTCACGTATTTGCAGAGATCGTTGATCGTGCCGGAGCCGACCGCGACCAGGAAATCGACGTTCCGCGTCTTGTCGCGGAGCTCGGCCAGATTCTCCTCGTCGGCATGGGGATGGTTCAGCACGATGGTCTCGACCGAGGTAACGCCGGAATTGTGCGCGGCTTTGAGCGCCTTCGCGACCCGCGCGCCCATCACGTCATGGGTGTTCTCGTCGCAGACCACGGCGATGCGGCCCTTGAAACCCAGCCGGGTGACGAGATCGGCCTCGCGCCCTTCCAGATGGTCGTCGATCACCACCTTCTCATAGGGCACGGTGCCGGGCTTGCCGGTTTCCGGATTGATCCAGCGGCCCTCGACCATCTCGTCGATCAGCGCGTTCCAGCGTCCCATTCGCATCGCTCCACAATGCTGCGGCGCAAGCGGATTTGCTGCGCTGCGACATTTGCCACTTCGGAGTGACATTCTTCGAGATCGCTTGACAATTGTCAATGAAGAGTGTCGTTTACTATGAACAACGAACGAGTGGTCGGAATGGCGCGCGTTCAAGAGCGACGGATGGCGCAGCCCCGCGTGAAGCGGAGCGAGCTTTCGACGCCCGCGGAATTCGCCGGCGATCCGATCGTCTGGGCGGCCTGGCTCTATTATGAGGAGCGCATGACGCAGGAAGAGGTGGCGGAACGGCTGGGCGTCTCGCGGGCTTCGGTGGTGAACTTCCTGCAGGAAGCGCGCGACCGGAACATCGTGACCATTGCCGTCGCCTCCCAGCACCTGCAATCGGTCCAGATCGCGCGCGAGCTTTCCAGCCGCTACGGCTTGAAGAGCTGCGTCGTCATTCCCGAAGGCCATGACGATTTCCCGATCTACGAGCGGATCGGCCGCGCCGGTGCCCGCCTGCTGATGGACATCCTCGAGCCCAACGACGTGCTCGGCGTCTCCTGGGGCCGCACCGTGCTCTCGCTCTCGGCGGAACTCGCCGCGGCGAAGATGCCGGGCGTCACTGTGGTGCAGATCGCCGGCAGCGCGATCGGCACCAAGGAATTCTCGCCCGAGCTCTGCACCACCAACATCGCCTATCGGATCGGCGGCCGATGCGTGAACCTGCATGCGCCGGGCATCGTTTCTCGGCCCGACGTGAAGAAGCTCTTCATGCAGGAATCCTCGCTGGTCGAGCAGTTCAAGCTGATCCGCTCTTGCACCAAAGTGCTGTTCGGCGTCGCCAACCTGAGCGATGCCAGCACCGCCTTGCGTTCGGGCTACATGACGGCGGAGAAGATCCGGCCCTATGTGAAGCGCGGCGCCGTCGCCGTGATGTCGGGCCGCTTCCTCGATGCGGACGGCAATACGGTGCTCGGCGTGTTGGACGAACAGATGATCGGATTGACCCTGGACGAGATCGGCGAGATACCGGAACGTATCTGCGTTGCCGGCGGCGTCGAGAAGGTCCAGGCGATCCGTTCCGTGCTGCGCGGCGAATACGCGACTATTCTCGTCACCGACGAGCCGACGGCGCGGGCCCTGGTCGACGCGAAAGACTGAATTAGAACTGCCTGAACCGGGCCGCGAAGAGCCTGGGGCAAAAAGAGTGGGAGGAATGATGTTTCTTTCGATGAGCTCTGTGTTGGGCGGTGTTTCGTACCCCCACCCTAACCCTCCCCCGATGCGGGGGAGGGGATTGGACCGAGTTGCCTTCTTCTCCCTCCCCCGAATCGGGGGAGGGCCGGGGTGGGGGTGCGAGTCACCATCGCCCAATGAGATCTCAGCATGAGCCAGGCCGCGGTCGCAGTCAGACCGACGCGCGGCTTTGCTTTGCCGCATTTCCTGACGTCGGAGCATCCGTTCCCCTGGCTCGCGCCGATCACCGCGGTGTTGCTGATCTTCGGCGTCTATCCGCTGCTCTACGCGCTCTGGCTCTCGCTGCACAAGCGCAACCCGGCGACCCGCATCAGCATGTGGGATCCCGATTACAACTGGCTGAAGATCCTGACCGACGACCGGATGTGGGGCGCCATCGGCCACACCTACGTCTATACAATCGTCGCCATCGCCATCGAGCTGGTGCTCGGCCTGTTGATCGCGCTGCTGCTGGATACCGATCGAAAAGGCTATGGCGTGCTGCGCGCGCTCATGACCTTGCCGCTGGTGGTGCCGCCGGCCGTCACCGGCATGATGTTCCTGCTGATGATGGACGGCTCGTTCGGCGTCTTGAGCCGCGGCCTCTATGCGCTCGGCATTATTTCGCCCTCGGCGCCAATCCTGGCCAATTCCGGCACCGCGCTGATCGGCATCCTGGTGACCGACATCTGGCAATGGACGCCCTTCATGGTGCTGATCATGATGGCCGGCCTGCGCGCCTTGCCGAAGGACCCTTACGAGGCGGCGGCGATCGACGGCGCCACGCCGGTTCAGGCCTTCTTCAAGCTCACTTTGCCGATGCTCTCGAAGATCATCGCCATCGCGGTGCTGATCCGCGGCGTCGATCTCTTCCGGATTTACGACTACGTGAAGGTGATGACCGAAGGAGGCCCTGGCACCGCGACCGAGACGCTGACCGCCTATGCCGGCACCATCTATTTCAAGAATGCCGACTTCCCCTATGCCTCCACTATCGCGCTCTTCACTTTGGTCCTGGTGGTGCTGACCTCCAGCATCTTCATCAAGCTCTTCAAGGTGAAGTTCTGATGCAGGGCACGCGATTCACCCGGGTCTTGCGCGATGTCACGGCCGTCCTGGTCGTGGCGCTCTTCATGTTCCCGATCTTCTGGTGGGGCCTCACCTCGATCAAGCCGATCTCGGCGATCTTCAACAAGGACGAGGTGGTGTTCTTCGACTTCGAGCCGACCCTGGTCAACTATCAGGTGGTCCTGCTCGGCAAGTCGCGCGCCGAGCTGGCGATCGAATCTGGCAGCACCTTCGGCGTCGGCGGCGGCAGCACCTATGATTCGCGGCAGACCATCCTGGATTCGATCCTGATCGCGGTCGGCTCGACGGTGCTCACCATCTTCCTCGGCGTGATTGCGGCCTATGCCCTGTCGCGCATCAATTTCCGCGGCCGGCAGGCCTATTTGAACTGGATCCTGTCGCAGCGCTTCATGCCGCCGATCGCGATCATCGTGCCGATCGTCTTCATGTTCCATTACGTCGGCCTGCGCGACACGATCATGGGGCTCATCTTCATCCACACCCTGATCAATCTGCCGGTCGCCGTCCTCTTGATGAAATCCTTCTTCGACGACGTGCCGGTCGAGGTCGACGAGGCGGCGATGCTGGATGGCGCCACAAGGTTCCAGATCTTCCGCAAGGTGATCCTGCCGCTGGTGACCGGCGGCGTCGCGGCGACGGCGGTGCTCTGCTTCATCTTCTCGTGGACCGAGTTCCTGCTCTCGCTGTTCCTCACCAACACGATCCGCACGCTGCCGGTGAAGATCTCGACCTTCGTCACCTCGACCGGATCGGAGTGGGGCTTCATTTCGGCGCTCGGCACGTCGGCCATCGTGCCGAGCTTCATCTTCATTCTGCTGGTCCAAAAACAATTGGTACGCGGCCTGACCCTTGGGTCGTTGAAAGACTAGGGCATGAGGGGATTGGATAGAGTCATCAGGGTTATCGCAGATGGCCTATTTACTGAGATCGCGGAGGATGACGAGAACTAGACTGGGTATGAAACGAGTTCATCGAGTTCTTGGGGTAACAACAAAGCGCAGAGAGGCGCGAAACAGGAGGAGACGTCATGAGTTTCAAAGGTTTTGACAGACAGACGTTCATCGTCGACAGCGCAAAGGCATTCGGCAGCCGCGAGATCTCCAAGCGCGAGTTCCTGCGCCGGATGGGCATCGCCGGCATCGGCTTCTCGGGCTTTGCCGCCGGCATGCTCGGCAACTCGCGTCGCCGCGGCAGCTGGATCGGCTCGGCCCAGGCCGCCGATATCACGCTCCCCGACGATCAGGTGAAGTTCCTGAAAGAGGTCGGCGGCAAGTATAAGGGTGCGACCGTCCGCTACACTTCGGAGGCGACCCCGCCGACCGTCGTGCTGAATCAGATCAAGGATCAGTTCACCGCGCTGACCGGCATCAACGTCGAAGTCGAGATCGTGCCGCTGGAGCAGGTGCTCGCCAAGGCGACGCAGGACGTCCAGGGCCAGCTCGGCACCTATGACCTCTACTACCTCGACCAGTCCTGGGTGGCGACCTTCGCCCAGGATTGCATCGATCCGGTGCAGTACACCAAGGACAAGCCGGATCTCGCGATGCCGGGCTTCGACTGGGACGACTTCTCGAAACCGCTGGTCGAAGGGCTCGCCAAGTATGACGGCAAGATGGTCGGCGTTCCGTTCGACATCCCGATCTTCATCCTGATGTACCGCCAGGACATCCTGGAGAAGCACGGGATCAAGGTGCCGACCAACTACGCCGAGTTCACCGACGCGGTGCACAAGATCACCGAGGCGGAGAAGGCGAACAACATGTTCGGCACCGGCCTCCAGGCGAAGTCCGGCCACTACTCGCTGGAATGCGACTGGACCCAGGCGGTCTGGGGCCATGGTGGCGGCATCTTCGGCAAGGACAAGCACTTCACCGGCAATGACGAAGCCGGCGTCAAGGGCCTGCAATGGTATCAGGACCTGTTGAAGAATGCGCCGGCGGCCTCCACCACCTCTACTTGGGACGGCCAGTTCCAGATGATGGCGGCGGGTCAGTGCGCGCTGGTGCAGAGCTGGGATGAGTTCTTCCCGGGTCTCGACGCCGCTGATTCCAAGGTGAAGGGCCTCTGGCAGCCGGCGAAGCCGCTGCAATCGGAAGCCGGCCTGCGCTCGACCTCGGAAGTGGGCTTCGGCGAAATCCCGAACCTCGGCCATCAGGGCGGCTCGATCATGGGCCTTTCGCAGTACTCGAAGAACCAGGAAGCGGCCTGGATCTTCATGCAATGGGCCTGCTGCAAGGAGATCATGACCCAGTGCACGCTCGCCGGTGGCTTCGCGCCGATGCGTCTGTCGTCCTTCGCGGACGAGCGCGTCAAAGCGAAAGCCGTCGTCGGCCCGGGCACTACCCGTCACCTCGAGACGGTGAAGTGGACGATCGACAATGTGATGGCCTCGGAGCCTGATATGCCGCTCTGGGCCGGCTATTCCAACAACGAGATCCCGACCGAACTCGGCAAGCTGCTGACCGGTCAGGACTATGGCGGCGACGCCAAGAAGTGCATGGACGCGGTGGCGGCCATGATCGATGCCAAAACTAAGGATGCTGGATTGCTATAACGACCCCGCAAGAGCTGGACGGAGGCGCGACAGCGTCTCCGTCCAATTTTTTCTTAATGCATGATGAAGTCTTGAGTTTTCATTTGGTCATTTCACTAAGATCGTCATGGTACGCGAAGGCGTACCATCCACGAGTTTCTCTCGTGCGACGGATGCAAACTCGTGGATCCTCCGCCTTCGCGGAGGATGACGAGGGTGGGAGATAGCCGCGCGATGAATCCACCCAAGAGCACGGCCCTCTAAATGTCGCGCGACCTCGTCATCGGTATCGACTCCTCGACCTCCGCCACCAAGGCCATCGCCTGGGATCAACAGGGCCGGGCGGTTGCGGAAGGGCGCGCGTCGATCGCCATGAGCAACCCGCAGCCCGGCTGGTTCGAGCAGGATGCGGGCGAGTGGTGGAGCTCGACCGTCACCGCGCTCAAGCAGATCACCGCCAAGGTCGACGCCGCGCGGATCGCCGCGATCGGCATCTCCAACCAGCGCGAGACCTTCGGCGTCTTCACCGCGGATGGCACACCGCTCCGGCCCGGCACGGTCTGGCTCGACGAGCGCGCCCGGGCCCAGCAGAAGCGCTTCGGCGCGAAGTTCGGCGCCGACCGGCTGCACGAAATCTCCGGCAAGCCCCTGGACATCACGCCTTGCCTCTTCCGCATGCTCTGGCTCCGCGAAGTGGAGCCCACGGTCATGGCGCGCGGTGAGCGGATGGCGGAGGTCCATGGCTACCTCACTTTCAAGCTGACCGGCCAATGGGCGACCTCGCTGGCTTCTGCCGACCCCATGGGCGTGATCGACATGAAGGCGCGCACCTGGTCGAAGGAAATTCTGGCTGCGGCCGGCGTGGACGTCGCGATGATGCCGCGCCTCGTCGCGCCGGGTGACCAGAGCGGCGAGGTCACGGCGGCGGCTGCCGCCGCGACCGGCCTCAAACCCGGCACGCCGGTGATCGCCGGTGGCGGCGATGGGCAATGCGCCGGCACCGGCGCGGGTGTCTCGGCCGATCACCCGGGCCGCGCCTATGTCAATCTCGGCACCGCCTTGGTCTCCGGCAGTTACGGGCGGAACTACGCCCATCATCGCGCCTTTCGCACCGAAATTGCCGTTGCCGACGAGGGCTATATCTACGAGACCTGCATGCGCTCCGGCACCTTCATGGTGGAGTGGCTCACCCGCGAGGTGCTGCGCACCGAACCCGGCAAGCAGAAGGACCTGATCGCGGCGCTCGAGGCCGAAGCGGCGGCCAGCCCGATCGGCGCCAATGGCGTTGTCATGGTGCCCTATTGGCAAGGCTGCATGACGCCGTTCTGGGACAGCGCCGCGCGCGGCGTGATCGCCGGCCTATCCGGCTCGACCCGGCGCGGCGACATCTATCGTGCGCTGCTCGAAGGGTTGGTGCTCGAGCAGGCCATCTGCACGATGGATGTCGAGAAGGCGACCGGCACCAGCATCGACCATTTCGTCGCCATCGGCGGCGGTGCCGCCTCCGATCTCTGGGTCCAGATCCTCGCCGACGCCACCGGCCGCGCCGTGCAGCGCTCCGAGACCGTCGAAGCCTCGTCGCTCGGCGCCGCCATCGCCGCCGCCAAGGGCGCCGGCTGGACCAAGACCATAGCTCAATCGACCGAAGCCATGGCCGGCCGCCCGACCCGCACCTTCGAGCCCGATGCGAAGCGCCAGGCGCGCTATGCGGAGCTTCGCGCCATCTATGCCGATCTCTGGCCCAAGATGGCCGAGTGGAACACCCGGCTGGTCGATTTCGCGGACGGGGAGAGGGCGTAATGCAACCGGTTGCAAATCTCCCCGCCGAGACCGCGCGCGACCTGCTCGGCCTCTTCACCGACATCGACGACACGATCACCACCGAGGGCCAGCTGCCGGCCGCGGCCTATACGGCGCTGGAGCGCCTGCACCAGGCTGGCCTCGCCGTGGTGCCGATCACCGGCCGGCCGGCCGGCTGGTGCGATATGATGGCGCGCTTCTGGCCGGTCGCCGGTGTGGTGGGTGAGAACGGCGCCTTCTATTTCCGCTATGACCACGCCGCCAAGAAGATGATCCGCGTCTTCGTCGCCTCGGATGCCGAGCGTGTCGAGAACCGCAAGAAGCTGGTGGCTTTGAGCGCGAAGATCCTGGCCGAAGTACCGGGCTCGGCCATCGCCTCCGACCAGCTCTACCGCGAGGCCGATCTCGCCATCGATTTCTGCGAGGACGTGCCGCCCTTGCCCCGCGAGGCCGTGGACAAGATCGTCGCCTTGTTCGAGCAGGCGGGTGCCGTCGCCAAGGTTTCCTCGATCCATGTCAACGGCTGGTTCGGCAAATACGACAAGCTCTCGATGACAAGGCGTTTCGTGCAGGACGCGATGGGCCTCGACCTCGACGCCGCCAAGGAGCGGTTCGTGTTCTGCGGCGACAGCCCGAACGACGCGCCGATGTTTTCTTTCTTTCCCTTTGCCTGCGGCGTCGCCAATGTGAAGGACTTCCTTGGCCGCATCGACGCTCTGCCGGCCTTCATCAGCCTGGAGCGGGGCGGCGAGGGCTTCGTCGAAATCGCCGACCGCATCCTCTCGGCCCGTTCCAAGATCGCCAAAAAGGGTTAGCAAAGCATGGCCGCCGTCACCGTCAAGAACGTCCGCAAGAATTACGGCGATATGGAGGTGATCCACGGCCTCGATCTCGAGATCGCCGATGGTGCTTTCGTCGTGCTGCTCGGGCCGTCCGGCTGCGGCAAGTCCACTCTGCTGCGGATGATCGCCGGGCTCGAGCCGATCACCATGGGTGAGATCTCGATCGGCGGCCAGGTGGTGAACAACCTCCATCCGAAGGACCGGAACATCGCCATGGTGTTCCAGAACTATGCGCTCTACGCCCATATGAAGGTCTTCGAGAACATGGCCTTCTCCATGCGCTTGAAAAAAGTGCCGCAGGAGGAGATCGACCGGAAGGTCAAATGGGCCTCGGAAATCCTGAACCTGGTGCCCTATCTCAATCGCCAGCCGAAGCAGCTCTCTGGCGGGCAGCGCCAGCGCGTCGCCATGGGCCGCGCGATCGTGCGCGATCCCTCGGTGTTCCTCTTTGATGAGCCGCTCTCCAACCTCGACGCCAAGCTCCGGGTGCAGATGCGGACCGAGATCAAGGAACTGCACCAGCGCCTGAAGACCACCACGGTCTACGTGACCCACGACCAGATCGAGGCCATGACCATGGCCGACGTCATCGTCATCCTGCGCGACGGCTATATCGAGCAGATCGGCCGGCCGATGGAAATCTATGACAATCCCGCAAATCTCTTCGTCGCGGAATTCATCGGCTCGCCCGGCATCAACCTGCTGCGCGGCGAGGTCGCGGCCGAGAACGGCGCAGCGGTGCTGCGCGCCGACGGGGTTGCGTTGCCGCTGCCGCCCGCGGTTAAGGTTGCCGCCGGCCAGAAGATCGTCTACGGCATCCGCCCGGAGCACCTGACGCCGTCGCCCAACGGCACGGGCATCCCGGTCAAGGTCAGTGTGGTCGAGCCGACCGGGCCCGAAATGCATATCTACACCGAGCTCGCCGGCACCGAGATCTGCGCGGTCTCGCGCGACAATCTTGATTACGGCCCGGGCCAGGAGATCCGTCTCTCGCCGAAGCTGGACCGGGTCCATCTCTTCGACCAGGACTCCGGCAAGGTGATCGGGCGCTGAAGAATTCAAGACCAGAGGACATCATGGACAAGACCGAACTCGCCGCCCGCAAGAGCATCATCCAATCCGCGCTGCAGATGAACGCGCTCGGCATCAACCAGGGCACATCGGGCAATGTCAGCGTCCGCTACGGCGACCGCATGCTGATCACACCGTCGGGCGTGCCTTACGAGGAGCTGGATCCCAAGGATCTCTGTGCGACCCAGGTCAAGAAGGACGGCAAGAACTGGGAGGGCGACCTCGCCCCGTCATCCGAATGGCGCTTCCATCTCGACATCTATCAGAGCCGCCCAGATGTCGGCGCCGTGGTCCATACCCACAGCATGTATGCGACCGTGCTCGCGATCTGCGGTAAGCCGATCCCGGCCGTGCATTACATGGTCGCCGCCTCGGGCGGCACCGAGATCCGCGTCGCGAAATACGCGACCTTCGGCACCGAGCAGCTCTCCAAGAACGCGCTGGAAGCGCTGGAAGGCCGCACCTGCTGCCTGCTGAAGAACCACGGCGTGATCGCGACCGGTCCGAACATCAAGCGCGCGCTCTGGCTCGCCCATGAGGTCGAGACGGTCGCGCGCCAGTATTACCTCAGCCTCGCGATCGGTGGCGGCGACATCATCCCCGATGACGAGATCAACCGCATCATCGCGAAGTTCAAGGCCTACGGCCCACTCTCCAAACCGAAGGATGCGCCGGTGCTGAAGAAGCCGGCGAAGAAAGCCGCGGCGAAGAAGAGCCCGTTCTAAATCGAATTCGCCTGCATATTCCCGAATTCAGGCGACGCCGCGCGGGACGCAGCGCGCTGGTTGTGGTACAATCGGCGCGCTGTTTGAGATCGTGAATTTTGCCGAGAGCAGTATCGGCAGGGCGATTCCGCACTGCAACGCAGACGGGACACATACAGAATCGAAATTGGCTTGCGCACTTTGTTGAGCCAATTCCGTTCCCGGTCAGAGACTTGATCGACTTTGCGCCCTCAAGAGGCGTCTGTGTCGGTTTGCCCTAGAGCTTCCGCACCGCTTCAGTCATCGCCTTCAAGATCGTGACCGCGGAAGCAGCGCCGGGATCGATATGCCCCAGCGCCCGCTCGCCCAACCGCGAAGCACGGCCCTTGGTGGCGAGCATTGCCTTAGTTGCCTCGGCGCCGGCTTCCGCGGCACCGACCGCAGCTTCCAGGCACGCGACCGGATCATCGCCGCGCGCCTTCGCCTCTTGGATCGCGTCGGCGGCGGGCAGCCACGCATCCATCATGGTCTTCTCGCCGCGCTCGGCCTTGCCGCGATCCTGCATGCCCTTGGCCATGGCGGCGATGCAGTCTGCGAGTGCGTCGCGGTCGATCGCCGCCTTGCCCTTGACCGCAGCACCGGCGCGCATGAAGGCGGTGCCGTAAAGCGGCCCCGACGAGGCGCCGACCGCGTTCAGGAACGACTTCGCCGCGGTGTTGAAGACCGTGGTGGGATCGGCGTTGGCATCGAGCTTGCCCAAAGCCTCGTTCACCGCCGTGAAGCCGATCGACATGGTGACACCGTGATCGGCATCGCCGATGACGCCGTCGAGCTCCGAGAGTCGGCCCTTGTCGGCCTCGATCGCATCGCCGATCGCCTGGAAGATGCTGCGGAGGCCCGCCGCTTTGATCTCGCCCATGGGTCAGCCCGCCCGGAACATGGCGCAGTCGCAGGGATGATCGAGCAATTGGGTCAGCTCTTCGTCGAGATGGATCAGCGTGATCGAAGCCCCGGCCATCTCCAGCGAGGTGCAATAGTTGCCGACCCAAGTCTGATGGATGCCGATGCCCGCCGCGTCGAGCCGCTGCTTCACGCGCCGGTTCAGCAGATAGAGCTCCATCAGCGGCGTCGAGCCCAGCGAGTTCACCAGCACCGCGACCTTGTCGCCCCGCTTCGGCTTCATCTCGCCCAGGATGCGGTCCATGATCGTGTCGGTGACCGCATCGGCGGTCTGGATCGGGCCCTTGGCGACGCCGGGCTCGCCATGGATGCCCATGCCGATTTCCATCTCGTCGGGACCGAGTTCGAAATTGTATTTGAGGGTCTGCGGCAGGGAACAGGGCGAGAGGCAGACGCCCATCGTGAAGGTGCAGTCGTTGGCCTTGCGCGCCAGGCGCTCGCATTCGTCCAGCGGTTTCATCGTGTCGCAGGCGGCGCCGGCGATCTTGAAGATGAAGAAGTTCCCCGCAACGCCGCGGCGCTTCTCCCGCTGGTCGATCGGCGCCGAGGCGATGTCGTCGGTGGTCAGCACGGTGCGGACCTCGATCTCGTCCATGCCGGCCATCTCGGCGGCCATGTCGAAGTTCATCACGTCGCCGGCATAGTTGCCGTACATGAAGAGCACGCCGGCGCCGCCGCTGGCGGCCTTGGCGCATTCGTAAATCGGGTCGGGCGGGGGCGAGGCGAAGACATTGCCGATCGGGCAGGCATCGGCCAATCCCTTGCCCACGAATCCGACGAAGGTCGGCTCGTGGCCGGAGCCGCCGCCGATGACGAGACCAACCTTGCCCTGGCGCGGACCATTGACCGCGACCACCGCCCGCGGCGCGCCTTCCACCTGTCGGACATGGTTCGGGTGCGCGGCGACGATCCCTTCCAGCATCTCCTCGATGATGACCTTGGGATCGTTGATCAGCTTCTTGGTCTTCATGGACTTCCTTCCTGCCGCCTTGTTCTTCTTATTGCCGGTTGCCTAGAATGACGTTGAAAACATGACCCGGCGTGTCGCGTCAAGCCAGGGTCCTTTTGGGGGGAAGGCTCACATTTCATGCGTTATGACGTTTCGATCATCGGCTTGTACATCCTGGACGTGCTGGGCCGCCCGGTCACCAAGATCCCGGACCGCGGCAATGTCGAGTTCATCGACGAGATTCGCCTCACCGTCGCCGGCACCGCCGGCGGCACGGTGGTCGATGCGGCGAAGCTCGGCCTGAAATGCCTCGCGGTCGGCGCGGTGGGCGAGGACGAGAAAGCGGACTTCGTCATCGCCACGCTGCAGAAATTCGGCATCGACGCCTCGGCTATGCAGCGATTGAAGGGCATCCCGACCTCGGCCACGATCCTGAACGTCCGGCCGAACGGCGACCGCCCGGCTTTGCATGTCCGCGGCGCCTCGGACCATTTTGACGTGGCGCCTTCGACCTATGACCAGGTGTTCGACGCGCCGATCGTGCATCTCGGCGGCACCGGCCTCCTGAAGAAGCTCGACGGCGAGCCGAGCCGGATCCTGCTGCAGGAGGCGAAGAAGCGCGGCAAGACCGTGACCTTCGACCTGATCGCAGCCAGCGCCGAGACCATCAAGATCGTGCAGCCGCTGCTGCCCTATATCGACTATTTCATGCCGTCGATCGAAGAGGCGAAGGACATGTCGGGGCAGGGCACGGCGGAGGATTGCGCCATGTTCTACCTCGACCAGGGCGCCACCTGCTGCGTCTTCACCCTGGGCGGAGAAGGGGCATTCTACGCCCACAAGGACGGAACGCGGTTGAAGGTGCCGGCCTATGACATAAATGTGGTGGATACGACCGGCTGCGGCGACGCGTTTGACGCAGGTTTCATCACGGCCTTGCACCGCAAGATGGACCCGGAGCAGTCTGTGCGCTTCGCGCAAGCCGCCGCGGCTTTGGTCGCCACGGGATTGGGTTCGGATGCCGGGATCGTCTCCTTCGACGAGACCCTGGCGCAAATGAAGAAGTGGAGAGTGAAGTCATGAAGATCGCCCTCGGTGCGGACAGCGCTGGAAAGCCCCTGCTGGACGTGATCGAAGCCCACTTGAAGACCAAATCCGGTCTTGAAGTCGTGAACTTGAGCAAGCAGGGCTTCTATGCCGAAGTCTCTGATGGTGTCGGCAGCGCGATTCTCGATGGAAAGTATGACCGCGGGATTCTCTGCTGCGGCACCGGGATCGGCGTCTGCATCGCGGCGAACAAGGTGCCCGGCATCCGCGCGGCGCTGACCCATGACACCTATTCCGCCGACCGCGCGGCGAAATCCAACAACGCCCAGATCATCACCATGGGCGCCCGGGTGATCGGCCCGGAGCTCGCGAAGGCGATCGTCGATACCTGGCTCGCCGCGCAATTCGACCCGAAAGGGCCTTCTGCCGACAACGTGAAGGCGATCGACAAGCTGGATGAGAAATACGCCAAGACGCCTGCCTGATTTCACGCGCATCGCGACTGCACAATCGGGTCCGGTCCTCAAAGACCGGGCCCGATGCCTTTTGAGCCTGCTTGACAAAACCCGCCGTCCGGCATTGAATTAAACAGATGTACGCGACCTGAACATAAGTTCAGGCGAGAGAAACCGGGCAGGAAGCGCTGACGTGGCGGGCAACGATCGTGGCCTCGCGGCTCGTGCCGCATGGCTGTCGTTCATCGGCGGCTATACCCAGGAAGAGATCGCGCAGCGGCTCGGCCTTTCGCGCGTCAAGATCAATCGCCTGATCGCCGAAGCCACCGAAGCCGGCCTGGTCCGTGTCTTCGTCGAAGGCACCGCGGCGGAATGCGTGGCACTCGAAGACAAGATCGCCGCGCATTGGAAGCTCGATTTCTGTTCCGTATCCCCCACGGCCGATGGCGGCCTGCTGCCGTTGCGCACGCTCGCCGCGGCCGGCGCGCACTACCTGCACGGCGTGCTGGAGCGCGGCGAAGCCAAGGTGATCGGCGTCGGCCACGGCCGTACGCTCGACGAGATGGTGAAGTATCTGCCGCGCGTCGAACGCCCCGCGGTGAAATTTGTTTCGCTGCTGGGTTCGCTGACCCGGCACGCCGCCGCCAACCCGTTCGACGTGATTCATCGCTTGTCGGAAGTGACGGCCGCCGAGTGCTATTTCATGCCCGCGCCGTTCTTCGCCGATTCGATCGAGGACAAGAAGGTCCTCTTGGGCCAGAAGGGCTTGAAGGACGTGTTCACGCTGGCCAAGGCGGCCGAGCTCTACATCGTCGGCATCGGCGAGATCGGCGTCCACGCGCATATGCTCTCGACCCGCACGACGACCGAGAAAGAGCTTCGCGAGGTGAAGCAGGCGGGGGCGGTGGGCGAGGTGCTCGGGCGCTTCGTCGACAGCCAGGGTCGCGTGGTGGCCGCGGAGCTCAACGATCGCGCGGTCGCCATCAAGCTGGAAGATCTCAAGGGAAAGCCGGTCATTGCCATTGCCGGCGGCGCGGATAAGCCGCCGGCGATCATGGCGGTGCTGGAGAGTCGGTTGATCTCAGGCCTTATCACCGACGAAGACACTGCCAAGGCCATCGTCGACCGGATCAACGCCGGCGCCAAAACCGGCGAGACCAAGAAGTCCAAACAAAACAGATGGAGAGGAGAAACCCATGTTTGAGAAAGGTCGCGACTTAACCGCCCGGTTCGTGAAGGGTGAGATCAGTCGCCGCGAGATGCTGCAAGGCGCCAGCCGCCTGGGATTGGGCATCGCCACGACCGGCTTCCTGCTGAACGAAGCGATGTCGCAGGCGATCGCCGCCGACTTCGACTGGCAGAAGTTCAAGGGCACCAAGTTGAAGCTGCTCCTGAACAAGCATCCCTATGCGGATGCCATGATCGCCGATCTCGAGAACTTCAAGAAAATGACCGGCATGGATGTCAGCTACGACATCTTCCCGGAGGACGTCTATTTCGACAAGGTGACCGCGGCGCTCTCGTCGAGCTCCAGCGAATACGACGCGTTCATGACCGGCGCCTACATGACCTGGACCTATGGTCCGGCCGGCTGGGTCGATGATTTGAACGAGTACATCAAGGATCCGGCGAAGACCAATCCCAACTACAATTGGGACGACGTGCTGCCGGGCCTGCGCGCCTCCACCGCCTGGAACGGCGTTCCCGGCGGCGAGCTCGGCTCCGCCGACGCCAAGCAGTGGTGCACGCCCTGGGGCTTCGAGCTCAACAACGTCTCCTACAACCGCAAGATCTTCGAGAAGGTCGGCGTCGAAGCGCCGAAGAACCTCGAGGACATGGTCAACGTCGCGGCCAAGATCACCAAGGATGCCGGCGGCGCCTATGGTGTTGGCGTGCGCGGCTCGCGCTCCTGGGCAACCATCCACCCGGGCTTCCTCTCGGGCTATTCCAATTACGGCCAGCGCGACTTCACCGTCACCGACGGCAAATTGAAAGCCGCGATGAATACGGCGGAGTCCAAGGCTTATCACAAGCTCTGGGTCCAGATGATCCAGGACTCCGGGCCGAAGAACTGGTCGACCTACACCTGGTACCAGGTCGGCACCGATCTCGGCGCCGGCGCCTCGGGCATGATCTTCGACGCCGACATCCTCGGCTACTTCATGAACGGCGGCGACAACAAGGAAGCGGGCAACATCGCCTATGCGCCCTTCGCCGCGAATCCGGCCGCCAAGGCCCCGACCCCGAATGTCTGGATCTGGTCGCTGGCGCTCTCCAGCTTCTCGAAGCAGAAGGACGCGGCCTGGTACTTCATCCAGTGGGCGACCTCGACCGAGCACGACCTGTTCGGCGCCCGCAAGATGGATTTCGTCAATCCGGTCCGCGCGTCGGTCTGGAAGGATGAGGAGTTCCGCGCCCGCATCGACAAGTCCTATCCGGGCTACCTCAACCAGTATGAGAAGTCGTCCGAGGGCTCGAAGATCTACTTCACGGCCCAGCCTCTGTTCTTCGACCTGACCACCCAATGGGCGGAAACGCTGCAGAAGATGGTCGCGAAGCAGGTGCCGATCGATGAGGGCCTCGACCAGCTCGCGGCCAATATCGACAAGCAGCTCAAGGATGCCGGAATCGGCGGCTAGTCCCTCCCTGCCGAAGCGCAGCCCGGCCCGTCTGGTGCCGGGCTGCGCCCTTTTTCTCAAGCCTGCCTTACGATACGATCACTGAAGCCAAGAGAATGAGCCTCGCCTCCGTGTCAGAAACCGGATCATCCTTGCCCGTCCGCAAACGGCCATTCGCGCGGCATGCGCTGCCGTACATCCTGAGTTTGCCGGCATTGCTGGTTTGCATCGGCATCCTCATCCCGTTCGTCACGGCGGTTTATTACTCGCTGATGCGCTTCCGGTTGAACCTGCCGGCGCTCAAAGGTTTCATCTGGTTCGACAATTACATCAATTTCCTGAGCGACGGCGCGTTCTGGAACACGGTCACGGTCTCGCTGGTCTATGCCTTCTTGACCGTCGCGGTCGAATTGGGCCTCGGCCTCGGCATCGCCTTGCTGCTGGTGAAGCCGACGCGGTTGAACAATCTTGCCTCGATCTTGCTGTTGCTGCCGCTGATGACGGCCCCGGCTCTGGCCGCGCTGATGTGGAAGCTGATGACCAACCCCAACTTCGGGATCCTGAGCTATCTCGTCAGCCTGATCGGCCTCACCGATTTCAAATGGGCGTCCGATCCCAACACGGCGCTGCTGACCGTGACCCTAGTCGACGTCTGGGTCTACACGCCCTTCATCATGATCCTGCTGCTGGCGGGTTTGCGCTCGCTGCCGAAGCAGCCGTTCGAGGCGGCGGCACTCGACGGTGTCCCGCGGAGTTTCGTCTTCTTCCGGATCACCCTGCCGATGCTGATGCCCTACATCATCACCGCGTCGCTGTTCCGGCTGCTGGACTCGATCCAGCAATTCGACATCGTCTACTCCCTGACCCAAGGCGGACCCGGCGACACCTTGATGGTGTTCCAGGTCCAGGCCTACCTCGAGTTCTTCCAGTACACCAATGTCGGCCGCTCGGCGGCGCTGATGATGGTGCTTTGGGCGATCACCTATTTCCTCTCGAACATCTTCATCAAGCAGTGGCTGAAGCTGCGTGAACGGGCGCGGGGGTTGTCATAATGGAGCAGCATTCGACCCTCGAGCGCACCATCCGGACCGTGCTGATCGTGCTGGTCCTGGTGTTCTTCCTGTTCCCGATCTTCTGGATCCTGCTGATGTCGTTTCAGACCAATGACCAGATCCTCAGGATCCCGCCCAGCATCGTCTTCGAGCCGACGCTCGACAACTACCTCACTCTGATCACCGGCAAGCTGCAGACCACCGCCGGCAATCTCGACGTCGCCTTCCTGAAGAACCTCGGCAACAGTCTTTTGTTGTCCACCGGCTCGGTGATCCTGTCGCTGATCCTTGGCGTGCCGGCAGCCTATGCATTCGCGCGGTTCAAGTTCCGGCTGGGCGAGAACATTGCCTTCACTCTGCTCTCGTTCCGCTTCGCACCGCCGCTGCTGGTTCTGCTGCCGCTCAGCCTCTATTTCAAGCAGCTCGGCCTCACCGACTCCTATTTCGGCCTGATCTGGATCTATCAGCTGATCTGCCTGCCACTGATCCTGTGGATCGTTCGCGGCTATTTCGAGGACGTGAGCCCAGACATCGAGCACGCCTATCGCGTGGCCGGCCATTCCTGGTGGACCACCTTCCGCAAGATCGCAATCCCGCTGGCGCGGCCGGGCATCGCCGCGGCGGGCCTGCTCGCCTTCATCTTCGCCTGGAACAACTTCGTCTTCGCGCTGATCCTGGCCTCGGCCGACAAGCAGCCGGTGACGGTGGGCGCGCTCGCTTTCGTGACCGCTTCGGGCATCCAATACGGCCAGATTGCCGCCGCGATCGTGCTCTCGGTGATGCCAACCCTGCTGCTGGCGCTCTATGCCCAGCGCTATCTGGTCGAAGGTCTCTCCCTCGGCGCGGTGAAGGGATGAGGCGATGAGCGGATTGGTGCTGAGCCACATCTCCAAAGGTTTCAAATCCGGCAAGGTGCTGGAGGACGTCAGTATCGACGTCAATGCGGGCGAGATCGTCGCCATCGTCGGGCCTTCCGGCGTGGGCAAGACTGTGCTGTTGCGGATCATCGCCGGATTGCAGGAGCCGGACAGCGGCACCGTCACGATCGACGGCGTCGACATGACCGAGGCCTCGCCGGAATCCCGCGGGGTGGGCATGGCGTTCCAGAACTTCGCCCTGTTCCCGCATTTCAATGCCTTCGACAACATCGCAAGTCCGCTGACCGCACGGGACACGCCCGCCAATGCCCTCAAAGAAAAGGTCGGTGCGGTCGCGCGGCTGCTGAAGATCGATCACGTGCTCGGTCATGCGCCGCGCGAGCTCTCGAACGGCCAGAAGCAGCGTACCGCCTTGGCGCGGGCGCTGGTGGCGCAGCCCAAGGTGCTGCTGCTGGACGATCCGCTGCGCAACGTCGATGCCAAGCTGCGCTACGAGATGCGCCTGGAGCTGCCGCGTCTGCTGCGGAGCTACAACGCCGCGGTCATCTACGTGACCCAGGATTACAAGGAGGCGATGGCGCTCGGCGATCGGATCGCGGTCTTGCGCGGCGGCAAGATCGAGCAATGGGCGACCCCGCGCGACGTCTATGCCACACCGGCCTCGGTCGAGGTGGCGAAGCTGTTCGGCGATCCCACCATCAACTTGCTGCCGTCGCAGGTGGAACAGGGCGGCATCCAGCTGCTCGGCCGCAGCGTCCCGGCGCCGCAAGCGAATGGCGCGGTCGTCGCGGGGCTGCGGCCCGAGCATCTCAAGGTCAGCCGCACCCAGACCGCCAACGGCATCCTTTGCGAACTCGACGCGGTTATGCCGGTGAACGTCCGCAGCGTGCTCTACCTGCGCGGCCCGGCGGGGGAAGAGATCCTGGCGACCGTCGGCGAAAGTGAAGCCGCGAAATTCGGCCGTGACCATCGCCAGGTCTGGGTCGATTTCGCGCCGGAAAATGTCCTGCTGTTCGATGCGGCCACGGGTGCCCGCATCGGCCATCAAGCGAATTGAGTTAGAAGACCCATGGCAACCCTGCTGCTCGACAACGTCACCAAGGTCTATCGCCCGCGCGGCAAGGCGCCGGTCGAGGCGGTGAAGCGCGTCCGGCTCGACGTAAAGGACGGCGAGATCGTGGCGCTGCTCGGCTCCTCGGGCTGCGGCAAGACCAGCATGCTGCGCATGATCGCCGGCTTCGAGGACGTGACCGAAGGTGCCATCAAGATCGACGGCAAGGAAATCCACCGCCTCGCCCCGGCGCAGCGCGACGTCGCCATGGCCTTCGAGGGCTATTCGCTCTACCCGCCGCTCAAGGTGAAGGAGAATATCGGCTTCGCCTTGCTGCGACAGCGCGGCGCTGCCACCGATATCGACGCGCGGGTAAAGGAGATCGCCGAGCTCCTGGAGATCAGCGACGTGCTGGAGCGTTATCCGTCGGTGCTCTCTGCCGGCCAGCAGCAGCGTACCTCGCTGGCGCGGGCGCTCATTCGCCGCGCGCCGGTCTCGCTGCTGGACGAGCCGATGTCCCAGCTCGAGCCGCAATTGCGCGCAATCCTCCGGGCGCGGCTCAAGGATTATCTGATCGCCCATAAGATGACGACGGTCTTCGTCACCCACGATCAGACCGAGGCGATCGCGCTGGCCGACCGGATCGCGGTCATGGAGAAGGGTGAGCTGCAGCAATTCGGCACGCCGGACGAGATCAAGCAGAGCCCGAACAACCTCTTCGTCGCGAGCTTCGTCGGCGAGCCGCCGATGAACATCTTCGCCGGCGAAGTCATTTCCGCCCGGGACGGCGTTGCGCTCCAGGGTTTCGGTCCGGACGGCAAGCCGGCCTTTGCGCTCGCCGCACCCGGTCTGGAACTCGATGCCAGCCGGAGCCGCAAGGTGCAGATCGGCATCCGTCCGCATCTCATACAGACCGGCACCGGCGCCGCCGACGCGACCGGCAAGGTCATCACGAACCACTGGCTCGGCGACCAGAGCCATATCTGCTTCGATGTCGGCGGCTGCACCGTGGTCGGCGTCACCGACAAGCCGCTCGGCGCCAAGGCCGGCGATGCGCTGCCGGTGAGCTTTCCTTTGCGCGCGATCCACCTCTTCGATCCCGAGACCGGCGACGCGCTGGCACACGGCCTCGATCGGGCTTGAGCGAATGGCGCGTGACCTGATCATCGCGATGGACGCCGGCACCTCGGTCATCAAGGCGCTGGTCTTCGATCTCAACGGCAAGCAGCTCGCCGACGCGGCGCGTCCGAACACCTACGCGACGGGTTCCGGCGGCGCGGTCGAGCAGGATATGGCGCGCACCTGGACCGACAGCGTCGCCGTTCTCGCGGAGCTGACCGGCAAGGTTTCCGGGCTGAAGGACCGCGCCGCCGTGCTGGCGATCACCGGTCAGGGTGACGGCACTTGGCTGATGGACAAGGATGGCGCGCCGGCCGCGCCCGCCTGGCTCTGGCTTGATTCCCGCGCCGCCGGCATCGTGCATGAGATGGACGCCAAGGGTGTGCGCGAGCGCATGTATCACCGCACCGGTTGCGGCCTCAACGCCTGCAATTCGAGCTCGCAGCTGGCCTGGATGCAGCGCCACATGCCGGACGTGCTGGCGCGCGCGACGACGGCCAATCATTGCAAGGACTGGCTCTATTTCGGCCTGACCGGCGAACGCGTCACCGACGTGACCGAAGGCGTCTTCACCTTCGGCGATTTCCGCAGCCGCGATTACGTGCCGGAAATCCTCGACTGGATGGGCATCGCCGAACAGGAGCGCCTGCTGCCGGAAATGGTCGATGGCACCCGCACCACGCACCCGCTCAACACCGCTGCCGCCAAGGCAACCGGCTTGCCGGAGGGCCTGCCGGTCTCGCTCGGCAGCGTGGATGTCGCCTGCACCGCTCTGGGCGCCGGCCTCTACGAGCCGGGGCGCGAGGTCGGCACCACGATCATCGGCTCGACCTCGATGCATATGCGCCTTGAGCCGAAGGCGGAGAATCTGAAACTGGCGCCGGAGCCCAGCGGCTACACCATGGCCTTTCCGGTGCCGGATGCGGTCTCGCGCATGCAGTCCAACATGGCGGCGACCTTGAACATCGACTGGATCGTCGATCTCGCCCGTGACGCCGCCCGCGCACTGGGCCACGAAGTCGCACGCAAGGATGCGCTGCTCGCTTTGGATTCGCGCGTGCTGGACGCCAAGCCCGGGGTCGAGATCTATCACCCCTATATCCATGAGGCGGGCGAGCGCGGGCCGTTCTTCAATGCCGATGCGCGGGCCCAGTTCATCGGCCTCTCGCAGAAGACCAGCTTCATCGATCTCGTTCGTACAGTCTATGACGGCCTCGTGCTGGCGGCGCGCGATTGCTATTCGGCGATCGGTGGCGCGCCTTCCGAGATCCGGATCGCCGGCGGCGCGGCGCGCTCGAAGGCGCTGAAGACCCTGCTGGCGAGCGGCCTCGGCGTGCCGGTGCGCGAGAGCACGCGGGAAGAGGCGGGCGCTGCCGGTGCCGCGATGATGGCCGCGGTGGCGATCGGTGTCGAGCCGGACATGGCGAGCGCGGTCAAGACCTGGGTGACGCCCTGCCTCGGCGGTACGGTGCAGCCGGACCCGGCGCTCAAAGCCCGCTACGACGAGTTGTTCCCCATCTATGTGAAGACGCGGAAGATGATGCCCGAGATATGGGCCGATCTCACCCGTGCGCGAAACAAGGCGTGAGTAATGAACAAGGCTCAGATTGCGATCATCGGCGACCATTTCATGAAGGCGGAGGCATTCACCACGGCACTGAAGCGCGTGCCTAATTTCGATGCCGCCATGCGAACGCTCGAGCTCCCCTGGCCCGACCAGCCGATGAAGCACGGCTATGTCGATGGCGGTCTGAAGGGCCTGAAGGAATATCTCGGCGATCCGGATGAGATCGTGCGCTTCGTCAACGGCGCCGAGATCCTGATCACCCATCTGGCGCCGATCAACAACGAGATTCTCGACCGGCTGCCGAACCTGAAATTGATCGCGGTCTCGCGCGGCGGGCCGGTGAATATCGACGTCGCGGCCTGCAAGGCCCACAACGTGAAGCTGGTCAACACGCCGGGCCGCAATTCCTCCGCCGTCGCCGAGTTCACCATCGCCGCAATCCTCAACGAAACTCGCCTCATTCGTGCCGGCCACGAAGCTTTGCGCAAGGGTGTCTGGCGGGGTGACCTCTACCGCTTCGACATCATCGATTCCGAGCTTTCGGAGATGACAATCGGCCTGATCGGCTATGGCCATATCGGCACCAAGGTGACGCGGCTGCTGAAACCCTTCGGCTGCCGGATCCTGGTCGCGGATCCCTACGTGCCGGTCTCGAAGGAGGATCTCGGCGACGGTGTCCGGCAGGTCGATCTCGACACGCTGCTCAAAGAGAGCGACGTGGTCAGCCTGCATGCCCGGGTCACCGAGGAGACCAAGGGCTTCCTGGCCGCCAAGCAGTTCGCGCGGATGAAGCCGGGCGCCTATTTCATCAACACCGCCCGTGGGCCGATGGTGAATTACGACGACCTCTATCAGGCGCTGAAATCCAAGCACCTGCGCGGCGCCATGCTGGAGACCTTCTGGCTGGAACCGGTTCCGGCCGACGCGCCGCTGCTGCAGCTTGACAATGTGACGCTGACGCCGCATATCGCCGGCGCCTCCCGGACCACCGTGCGGATTGCCGCGCGGATGATCGCCGAGGAGATCCGCCGTTACGCGGCCGGCGAACCGCCCCTGAATCCCTGCTAGTTCGAGGTTATGGAGCATTACGACATCCTGGTGGTTGGCGGCGGGATCAACGGGGCCGGCATTGCGCGCGATGCGGCCGGCCGCGGCCTCAAGGTGTTGCTCTGCGAGCGCGACGACCTCGCGCAAGGGACATCCTCGCGCAGCGGCAAGCTGGTCCATGGCGGCTTGCGCTATCTCGAATATTACGAGTTCCGCCTGGTGCGCGAGGCGCTGATCGAGCGCGAGGTGCTGCTCAACGCCGCGCCGCACATCATCTGGCCGATGCGCTTCGTCCTGCCGCATTCACCGGAGCAGCGCCCGGCCTGGCTGGTGCGTTTGGGCCTCTTCCTTTACGACCACTTGGGCGGCCGCAAGATCCTGCCGCCGACCCGCGCCATCGATCTGCCGCGCGACCCCGTGGGCAAGCCGCTCAAATCGGAGTTCAGACGCGCCTTCGAATATTCCGACTGCTGGGTCGATGACGCGCGTCTGGTCGTGCTGAACGCGGTGGACGCCGAGAGGCGCGGCGCGAAGATCCTGACCCGTACCGAAGTCATCGGCGGCAAGCGCAACGGCGAGGGCTGGGATGTCACCCTGCGCGACCGCCGTACCGGCCAGGAGAGCAACGTCGCCGCGCGCTGCATCGTCAACGCCGCCGGCCCCTGGGTCGAGCAGGCTTTGCAGGGTTTTGCCGGCACGACCAGCAGCCGGCGCATCCGCTTGGTGAAGGGCAGCCATCTGGTCACCAGGAAATTCTGGGCTGGCGACCAGGCCTATCTGCTGCAGAACGACGACAAGCGAGTCATCTTCGTCAATCCCTATGAGGGCGACCTCGCGCTGATCGGCACCACCGACATCGCGGTCGAGGGCAGACCGGAAGACGCGCGGATCGACGACCGGGAGATCGACTACCTGCTCGGCGTGCTGAAGCGCTACTTCACCGCGCCGCCGAGCCGCGCGGAGATCGTGCATGCCTTCTCGGGCGTTCGCCCGCTCTATGACGACAATGCCGAAAGCCCCTCGGCGGTGACGCGGGACTACATCTTCGACATCGACCCGAAGGAACCGACCGCGACGAACGCGCCGATCCTCTCGGTCTTCGGCGGCAAGATCACCACCTATCGCAAACTCGCGGAACACGGGCTCGACCGCTTGCGCCCGGCCTTTCCGAAGATGGGCAATGCCTGGACCGCCGGCGCGCATCTGCCCGGTGGCGAAATTCCCGGCGCGGATTTCGACCGCTGGCTCGACGGCTTCCATCGGCGCAACGCTTTCCTCTCCGCCGATCTTGCAAGGCACTATGGCCGGCTCTATGGCACGCGGGCCGATGAATTGCTGAACGGCGCGCGCAGCATGGCCGATCTCGGCCCGCATTTCGGTGCGCTGCTTTATGAGCGCGAGGTCGACTTCCTCCGCCGCAGCGAATGGGCGATCGACGCCGAGGACATCCTCGACCGCCGCACCAAGCACGGGCTGCACCTGACAGCCGAGGAGCGCGCCGCGTTCACCGCCTGGCTCGCCGGCGAAGCGCCACGTGCGCGACTCAGCAACTGATGGCGCAGGATCTCTTCCTCGGTATCGATCTCGGCACCGGCGGCGTGCGTGCCTGCGCGATCGACGCGGACGCCCGGATCGTCGGCATCGCCACGACCGCGCTCCCCAGCCCGCGCCAGGACGGCGATGCGATCGACCAGGCGCCCGAGCTGTGGTGGGACGCGGTGGCGGAGACTCTCGGCAAGCTCACCGTCGATCGCACCGCCATCCGGCGCATCTCCGTCGACGGCACGTCGGGCACGCTGCTGCTGACCGACGGCGACGGCAAGCCGCTGACGCCGGGTCTCATGTACAACGACGCGCGGGCCGTGAGCGAAGCCGCAAAGATCGGCGGCATCGCTCCGGCCGAGAGCGGCGCCCATGGCCGCAGCTCCGCGCTTGCCAAGCTCCTGCACCTGCTGGCGCGCGGCGGCCACAAGGCACAGCGCGCTTTGCACCAGGCGGATTGGATCGCCGGGCGGCTCACCGGCCGCTTCGACGGCAGCGATGAGAACAATGCGCTGAAGCTCGGTTACGATCCGGTGACGCGCCGCTGGCCCGATTGGCTGGATCAACTGAACGTGCCGCGCGCGCTGCTGCCGCAGGTGCGCGTGCCCGGCACGGAGATCGGCGCGATCGAGCCGATGATGGCGCGCCGGCTCGGGCTTTCGTCCTCGACCAAGATCCATGCCGGCACGACCGACGGCGTTGCCGCCTTCATCGCGACACGGGCGAGCCAGCCGGGCGATGCCGTGACCTCGCTCGGCACCACTTTGGTGGTGAAGCTTATGGCCGACAAACCGGTCTTCGCGCCGGACCAAGGCATCTACTCGCATCGCCTCGGCGACCGCTGGCTCGCGGGCGGCGCCTCGAATACCGGCGGCGCGGCTTTGCTGGCGCATTTCTCCGCCGCCGAGCTCGAGGCGATGACGCCGAAGCTGAAGCCCGCGCAACCGACCGGGCTCGAGTATTACCCGCTCCCGAAGCCCGGCGAGCGCTTCCCGATCGCCGATCCAACTCTGGCGCCGCGCGTGACGCCCCGGCCCGCCGACGATGTCACCTTCTTCCAGGGCCTGCTCGAGGGCGTCGCCGCGGTCGAGGCGATGGCCTATCGCCGCCTGGGCGAACTCGGTGCTCCGGCTTTGCGCCGCGTGATCTCGATCGGCGGCGGCGCCAAGAACGCCGCCTGGAGCGAGATTCGGCATCGGCTGTTGGGCGTGCCGGTGACGCTCGCCGAGCAGACCGAAGCCAGCTACGGCGCGGCGCTGCTGGCGTTGCATGCAGGGCCGCCATGACGGAGATCATCACCGGTCTGAATGAAATCGTCGAGCGGTTCGACCACGTCCTGGTCGATCAATGGGGCGTGCTGCATCACGGCAAGGATGTTTTCCCAGAGGCACGCGATTGCGTGCGTACGCTGCATCGCGGCGGCAAGACCGTTCTCGTTCTTTCCAATTCCGGGAAGCGGTCCGCGGACAATGCGCGCCGGATCACCAAATCCGGCCTGCCGCCGGAATGCTATGACGGCGTGCTCTCCTCCGGAGAGGTCACCTGGCAGGGCCTGCGCGACCGCAAAGCGGTGCCGTTCACCCAACTCGGCCGCCGTTGCTGCCTGATCAACCGCGACCAGGATCGCAACGTGATCGCCGGTCTCGATCTTCAGCTGGTGGCTCTCGAAGATGCCGACTTCATCCTGCTGGCCGGGCTGGAAGACGCCGAGGCCGATATCGGCGCTTGGCGCGACAGGCTCGCGGCCTCGGCCGTCCGGCAGGTTCCGATGCTTTGCGCCAATCCGGACCTGACCATGATCACCGCCTCGGGCCTGCTGCCGTCATCCGGTGCCTTGGCGCAATTCTATGAAAGCCTCGGCGGCAAGGTCGCCTATATCGGCAAGCCACATCGGCCGATTTTCGAAGCCGCGCTGCGGATGCTGGGCAATCCCTCGCCGGAACGCGTGCTGATGATCGGCGATTCACTGGACCATGATATTCTCGGCGGTCGCGGCGTCGAGATCATGACGCTCCTGGTGACGTCGGGCATCCACCGCGAGGCGCTGGCCGGCGCATCGGATCTCCCGGCCAGCATCCGGCGATTGGCGGGGTCCGAGGCGCGGATGCCGCATTGGGCGATCGATGGATTGGTTTGGTGAGAAAGAGGACGAGATGCAGCAACCCGGATTTCTCGATGACCTCCGCCGCATGTCGGCGCGGGTCGGCGCCAACATCCTGCTGGTCCAGGGTGCGGGCGGAAACAGCTCGGTCAAGCGCGACGACGTGCTCTGGGTGAAGGCCTCCGGCGCCTGGCTCTCCGAAGCCAAGGAAAAGGACATGTTCGTCCCGGTCGAATTGGCCGGCGCACGCGCGGCACTCGCTGCAGGCAATGAGAAGATGCCGGTCGCCGGCGGCTTCGGCGAGGTGACGCTGCGTGCCTCGATCGAGACCTCGCTCCATGCTTTGATGCCGCATCCGGTGGTGCTGCATGTCCATGCAGTGAACACGATCGCCTGGGCGGCGCTGGATGGTGTTGAAGCCGAGTTGGAGAAGCGCCTGCAGGGCCTGGCCTGGCGTCAGCTGCCCTATCGCCGGCCCGGCCTGCCCTTGAGCCAGGTCGTCGCCGAGCATACCGCGAAGACGCGGGCCGATGTGCTGATCCTCGGCAATCATGGACTCCTGGTCGGCGCCGAGACCTGCGACGCCGCCGAGGCGTTGATCGCCGAGGTCGAACGTCGCCTCGACTTGAAACCGCGCAGCGCACCGGCCGGCGATCTGCGGGCGTTGCACCGGATCTGCAGCGGCACCGCCTATCGTCCGGCCGCGGACGAGGGTTGCCACGGCCTCGCGACCAACCCGCAGAACTTCGCGCTCGCGACCAAGGGTTCGCTCTATCCCGACCATGTCGTCTTTCTCGGGCCGGCCTTGCCGAGCCTCCCGGCCGACGGCGATCTGGCGCAGTTGGTCGCTCATGCAGAAGCGCAATCGGTGTCGCCGCCGGTCGCCCTGCTGGTGCCGGGTGCCGGCGCCATCATCCGCCAGGACGCGAGCGCAGGTGCCGAGGCGATGCTGGTCTGCCTCGGCCTGGTGGTCGCGCGGATTCCGGACGGCGCGAAACTACGGTATCTGCCCGCGAACGAGGAGCAGGCGCTGCTCAACTGGGATGCCGAGCGCTATCGCCAGCAGATGATGAAGGCGCGCTCCGCTTAGTAGAGGATTTCCACCCGCGCTTTGGCGAGCGCGCTCTCGAGCTCCGGCGGCGGCGCCTGGTCGGTCACCACGCGGTGGATCTCGGTCAGCGGGCACACGACCTCTAGATTGGGCAGCTCGAATTTCGAATGGTCGATCAGCAGGATGTGCTCCTGCGAGCGCGCCAGCATCGCCCGCTTGATCGCCGCGGCATTGGAGCTGACATCGTTCGGTCCTTCCAGGGTGATGCCGCTGGAGCCGATCACCGCGCGATTGGCATTGAACCGCGAGAGATAGCTGATCGTATCCGGGCCGGTGACGCTGCCCTCGTGCGAGTCATACTGCCCGGGGCAGCTGAGCACGGTGATCGTCGGATTGGTCGAGAACGCCATCGCCACGGCGAAGCAGTTGGTGACGATGGTGAGGTTTTTGGCTTCCGCGGCGAGACGGCGGGCGAAATGCAAGGTCGTCGAGCCGGCGTCGATCATCAGCACTTCGCGCGGCTCGACCAGGCCGGCGGCGGTCGCGGCGATCCTCTCGCGCTCCTCGGTCATGGCGTTGAAGCGTTCGTTCCAGGCCGGCTCGAAGCCGAACGGGCGCACGACGGCGCCGCCATAGGTGCGGTTGATCAGGCCGCTCTGGCCCATCTCTTCGAGATCGCGCCGGATCGTCTCGTAGGAGACGCCGAGCTCGGCGGCGAGATCGGAAATGCGGATCGTCGTCGAGACGCGGAGCTCGGTCAGGATCCGGTCCTGCCGGTCTTTTTTGGAGAGCTTAACCACTTCGTTCATTGCCACGTGAAACGCCCTCTGGCCTTTGTTTGAGCCAGATTGGCGAGGGCCGACGACTTTGGCAAGAATCCTCGTGCCGCGACATCATCGCGCGGGCTCCAGGTCCGCCTGAATGGCGCCGAGCTGCGATAGGACCGAACCCATGTCGGGTGCGTAGCTTCCGTCAAGCACAGCCGACCCAATGGTGAAGGCGTCGGCGCCCGCCGCGGCGATGGCGCGGATCTGCGCCTTGGAGACGATGCTGCCGGCGACGATCAGCCGCTTCGCGCCCAATCCCTTCTTCGCCGCACGAATGAGTGCGATCGGGTCGGCCTCGGTCGCGCGATAGGCCAGGAGATCCGCGCCGGCGCATCCATGCGCGGCGAAGTCGCGGCAGTGCGTCTCGATGTCTTGGAGCGTTCCAGCGAGTCTCGTTGGGTGTCCGTGCGGATAACCGGGGAAGGGGAAGAAGCGCGTCTCAGACTTCCGGAGGACGTCTTGGATCGCGACGACATCGGTGCCGCCCATCACGCAGTCGACGCCGATCTCCACCGCGATGCGCGCCGAGGCAAGGCAGGTCTCCGGCGTGGTGCTGACGACTTCCAGGTAGCTGGTGGCGCCGCTGGCGCGGATCGCTTCGTTGAGCGCCGAGAGTGTCGTCGGGGAAACCCCGACATCCTTGAAGCCGACATGCTTCAGGCCGAGTGGTAGGATCAGGCGGACAAGCTCGAGGCAATCGGCTACCGTCCGATCCTGCCGCGTCAGCATGAAGATGAAGTCCATGGTCGTTTGGGCCAGGTGATGTTTTGCGTTGCACAATCACTCTGTGATAGTTGTGTGAAGTTACAGATCTTGATGTTGAGATTCAACAGTCCTGATGTTAGCGTCCGCGCCTTAAAGGGTGACGGGAGAGCGAGATGAAGCGGATCTGGTTGGAAGGCCCGGTATTCGGTTCGGCGGCCCTGGCGTTGCTGGCCGGGACCTGTAGCGCTGCCCGGGCCGAGCCCTCCGCGGCCCTGATCGAGGCGGCGAAGAAAGAGGGCGAGCTCACGATCATTGCCGTGCCGCACGACTGGTGCCGCTACGGCGATGTGATCGACGCCTTCAAGAAGGACTACCCGTTCCTGAAGCTGAATGAGCTCAACCCCGACGCCGGATCCGGCGACGAGATCGAGGCAGTCAAGGCGAACAAGGGCGGCACCGGACCCCAGGCGCCGGACGTGATCGATGTCGGCCTCTCCTTCGGTCCGTCGGCGAAGAAGGACGGCCTGATCCAGCCGTATAAGGTCTCGAACTGGGATTCGATCCCGGACGATCAGAAGGATGCGGAAGGCTATTGGTACGGCGACTATTACGGCGTGCTCGCTTTCGAAGTGAACAAGGACCTGGTGAAGAACATCCCGGCCGATTGGCCGGACCTGCTGAAGCCGGAATACAAGGACCAAGTGGCTCTGGACGGCGATCCGAGAACCTCGAATGAATCGATCCAGGCGGTGTTCGCCTCAGGTCTCTCCGCGACCGGCGGCGATATCGACAAGGCGGCCGATGCCGGCCTGCATTTCTTCAAGCAGCTGAATACCGCCGGCAATTTCGTCCCGGCCAGCGGCGGCGCTTCGACTCTGGCGCTGGGCACGACGCCGATCGTGATCCGCTGGGATTACCTGGCGCTGGGCGATCGCGACACGCTGAAGGGCAATCCCGACGTCGCCGTCGTGGTGCCGAAGACCGGCATCGTCGCCGGCGTCTACGTCCAGGCGATCAGCGCCTACGCGCCGCATCCCAACGCCGCCAAGCTCTGGATGGAGCATCTCTATTCCGATGCGTCGCAGCTCACTTGGTTGAAGGGCTATTGCCATCCGGCGCGATTCGACGACCTGGTGAAGCGCAACGTCGTGCCCGCCGAGTTGATGCAAAAGCTGCCACCCGCCGACAATTACGCCAAGGCGTTGTTCCCGAGCCTGGAGCAGCAAGGCATGGCCAAGGATACCATCACCAAGCAGTGGGACAGCGTGGTCGGCGTCAACGTGACGACCAACTGACGCGGCTGCGGTTGAGCGACCAATCTCGCACCGCATGGCACCAGATGCCCGGGTCAAGTCCGGGCATGACGACACTCGAAACTAAAGATGCTCTTCCTCGATGTCTTCGCAGGAATAGCCGAGGTCGTTGAAGCCGCTCTCCAGATAGTCGCCGAGCAAAGGCGTGCCGAGAAGGTATTCCGCAGTGCCCTTGGGGCCGCGCTGGCGTGCCTGCTCTTTCGCATCCTCCCAATCGTCGATGTCGAAGTCGCCGCGACCGATCCAGGTCATTGCGACGAGGTCGGAAAGCTCGTCCTCGTTCAGGGCCTCGAGCGTGCCCATCAATTCGGCGAAGGTTGGGTCGTCGCGGCGGTCCTCAAGCACGTCAATCTCGCCGTCATCGGTCGGATTCGAGCCGGAATCCGGATCGTCGGGCTCGACCTTCACATCGAACTCGCGTGCCTTGATGATGAGGAAGCAGACGGTTTCGGGATCCACCGCCAGTTCGACGGGCTCGTCCGTCTCATCCCCCGGTCGCTCTTTTGCAGCCATGCCGCCCTCCGTCTGGTTTCGCTCGCTCAACGATCTCCGGGCGTGGCGGTTCCAATCGCCGGGCTCGCCGAATTGTCACATTTTGGCGCTATTTTCTCGGGCCGACCGAAGGGAGCCGGGAAATGCAGATGCACGTCGCGATGCCCAATTTGAAGCCCGAAGGCAACAGCATGCCGGATGCGGCGGTGCTCGATCTGCCGCTGATCGAGGGAACGCCGGAGAGCCTCGCCGGTTACGGCGAGGTCGTCAGCGACCCCGAGAAGCAGAAGATCGAGATCGTGCGCTGGCCGGCGCAAGGCTGGCGCCCGGTCGATCCGAACAGCGGCGACGAAGGCGGCACCACCGAAGGCATCTTCGCCTGCCAGTGGGTCGGCGACATCCTCAAAGCCCAGAATCACGCGGTCGGTGGCGACTATGTGCTCGGCTGGAGCTGCCTGCCGAGCCAGGCCGTGGAGACCAATTCAACGCTCGGCCGGCATCGCGCCTTGATGTGGCGTGCGAACTATCATCCCGATGGCGGGCAGATGTTCTTTCCGCTGGAGCGCGCGCCCTTCGTCGTGCCGCTGGCGCTGCCCGGCGACGACGTGACGCCGCAGGACTTCAAGGCGTTTTGGTTCGCCGGATCGAAGGGCCTCTACATCCACCCGAACATCTGGCATGACGGCGTCTTTCCGGCGACCGACACCGGCCGCTATTTCGGCCGCCAGGGCCGGGTGCACGCACGGGTCAGCACCAATTTCCCGAACGAGTTCGGCTGCTACCTCGGCGCGCCGCTGCCGCGTGAGAGCGCGTTCTAACGATCGAAATCGACGGCGACGGTGTTGCCGCCGCTGATGACGACGCCGACCTTCTCTCCGGCTTTCGGCTTGTAGCGCCCCGAGAGCAAAGCCGCGGTTGCCGCACTGCCGCCGGGCTCGCCGACGATGCGGAGCACATCCCAAAGCGTCTTCTGCGCGGCGCGGATCGCATCGTCCGCCACCAGCACGACTTCGGCCACGTGATCGCGGGCGATCGGGAAGACCTGCGCGCCGATCTGCTTGGGTGCCAGGGAATCCGCGGCGATGCCGCCGGCTTCGGCATCGACCGGCTTGCCGGCGGCGAGCGCCTTGGTGAGCGTCGGCGCGAGCTCGGGCTCGACGCCGACCACCTTCACCTTCCCGCGATACCAGGCGGCGATGCCGGCGATGAGGCCACCGCCGCCGACGCCCACCAGCAAGGTGTCGATCTCCGGCGCCTGCTCTTCCAGTTCCTTCGCGAGCGTGCCCTGGCCCAGCATGGTCTCGCGCTGGTCGAAGGCATGGACGGTGAGGGCGCCGCTCTCCCTGGCCCAGGTCTCGGACGCCGCATAGGCGTCCTGATAGCGTGCGCCGCCGACCACGAGATCGGCGCCATAGCTCTTGATGCGCGCGATCTTCGCCGGCGAGGAGATTTCCGGCACGTAGATCCGCGCCGGCACGCCGAGCCGCTTCGCCGCGAAGGCGACGGCGGCGCCGTGATTGCCGCCGGAGGCCGCGACCACGCCGGAAGCCGGAATCTGCCTCGTGAGGAGATTGGTGAAGGCGCCGCGGCTCTTGAACGAGCCGGCATGCTGCATGAGTTCGAGTTTGAAGGTGAGAGCCGAGGTGGTCGCCCCTTGGGCGGACAGGCCAAAATCCGCGGCGTCCACCGAGATCACCGGGGTGCGGCGGATATGCGGACGGATGATGTCCGCGACGACGGAAATGGCGGCGCGGTCGATCGGCTGGTCCTGGGTCACTTTGCTCTCTCCTCTATGCCGGTTGACAAGTATTCGGCATTTAGCAAAATGGCAATATGTCTAATATCGAATCGATCCGCGCCGTGGCCAACGAGCGCCGGCTGCTGATCCTGGAATGGCTCAAGGATCCGGCGGCGCATTTCCCGCCGCAGAAGGACGGTGACCTGGTGAAGGACGGGGTCTGCGGTGCGGCGATCGCCGCTAAGCTCGAGGTCAGCCAGCCGACGGTCAGCGAGCACCTGAAGATCCTGGCCCAGGCCGGTCTGATCCGGCCGAAGCGGATCAAGCAATGGACGTTTTACAAGCGCGATGAAAAGGAGATCGCCGCCGCGAAGCGGGCGATCGCCAAGGCTTTCTGATCGTCGCGATCAGCGCTGGTTGCGCCAGCGGTTGACCACGCTTTGCAGGAAGGAATCCGAGCTGACCTCGCTGGTCCAGGCGGTCGAGAATGGCGCGGTCTTGCTGCGCGGGCGGCCGTTCTGCGGCAGCTCGTCGAAGCAGATCCGGGTCGGGATCGGCACGCCTTCACCCACCGCAATGGCTTCGGCATTGCGCAGCGACGGCAGCTCGTCCAGCAGGCCGATGCCGGATTCCGGCATGGCGGCGCGCAGGAACTCCTGGTCCTTCTGGTTGCTCATCCTGAGCGCGAAGATCGTGTTGCACTGGGAGAGCACGGTCGAGGCGAGTTCCGACGGCCGCTGGCTGACCAGGCAGAGCGAGACGCCGTATTTGCGGCCTTCCTTGGCGATGCGCGAGAGCGCGCGCTTGGTCGGCTCGAAGATGGTCCGGTCCTCCGCCGGGGCGTAGCGGTGCGCCTCTTCGCAGACCAGCAGGATCGGCACGGTCTGGTCGCTCCAGAGCGCGAAGTCGAAGGTCATGCGGCAGATCAGCGAGACCACCACGTTGAGCACTTCCGAGGGGATGCCGGAGGTATCGATCACGGTGACCGGCTTGTCGCGGACCGGGATGCGGAACAGGCGCGAGAGAATCGCGGCCATGTTGTCGCGCACGGTGACGCCGGGGAACATGAAGGAGAAGCGGCGATCGGATTGCAGGCTCAGGAACTGCTCGCGGATGCGCAAGTAGGGCGCGGAATCCACCGGCCGGTCGAGCTTGCCCATGGCTTCGTCGAGCAGCTGGGTCACTTCCGAGAGGCGGTATGGCACCGGCGTGTCGACCGTCACGGTCGAGGTCGTGTCTCGCACCGCGAGCAGGTTGCGCTTCGCCTGGACGATCACCTGGTGGAGGATGACGGAGTCGATTTCCGGCGTCTGGCTGGCATCGCCGATGATGAGCTGCTTCATCTCCTCGAAGTTCAGCAGCCAGTAGGGGAGCTGCAGATCGGCCGGCGTGATCTGCTCTGCGATGTCGCCGAAGGCGGGCGCGAACTCGTTGTGCTGGTCGAGGATGACGATATGCGCCTTGGCGTGCGCGGCGAGGATGTTGCGCAGGATGACTGCGACCGCGCAGGACTTGCCGGTCCCGGTGGTGCCGAGCACGGCGAAATGCTTGCCCAGGAGCTCGTCCACCATGACGCAGGCGGGGATCGACTTGTCCTGGTTGACGACACCGATGCGCACGCCGTTGTCGCCGGCGCGCATGAAGACGCGGCGCAGATCCTCGCGCGAGGTGTGGTAGACCTCATCGCCGAGACCGGGGAAAGTCGAGACGCCGCGGCGGAAGATGCCGTCGGATTCGATCTCGCCGATGAGTTCCAGCTCCATGATGCGAAGCTCGGCCTTGCCCTCGATCTGTTCGGGGATCGGAATGCTCAAGCCCGTGACCAGGCCGAAGGCGATCGTGGTCGACGTACGCACGTTGACGACCTCGCCGATATCGGGCTTGCGCGCCGCCGGGTTGTCGTCGTCACCGCCGATATGCTGGTCGAGCAGCGAGATCAGCTGGCTGCCGGAGACCGACACCACGCGCCCGATGCGCGTCGCCTGAAGTTCAGCGGAGAGCGGAGCGGCTTCGTTCATCGTGTCAGACTTTCCGGAGACGGCTGATGGGCATGTTCGGGTGAAACGGAACGGGTGCGGTCCGGCGGGAAGCGCACAATGACGGTGGTGCCGCGGCCGGGCTCGCTGTCGATCTTCAAGGTGCCGCCGTGCATCTCGACGAAGCCCTTGCTCAGCGGCAGGCCGAGACCGGTGCCTTCGTATTTGCGGCTCAAATCGCTGGAAACCTGGGCGAACGGCACCAGCGCCTTCCAGATGTCTTCTTCGGAGATGCCGATGCCGGTATCCGCGACCGAGACGTTCAGCCAGCCGTCGGAATGGACGGCGGCGGAGAGCGTCACCTTGCCGCCGCGCGGCGTGAACTTGACGGCATTGGAGAGCAGGTTGATCAGGATCTTCTTGAAGTAATCCTGGTCCGCATAGAGCTGCGGCAGTCCTTTCTGCATCTCGATGGCCAGCGTCTGGCCGGCGCCGGAGGCCTGCAGCCGGACGAAGGAAACCGGGATCTCGGCGGCTTCCGCCGGATCAAACCATTCTTCATGCAGCTCGGCGCGGCCGGCCTCGATCTTGGCGAGCTCGAGGATCCGATTCACTTCCCTCAGAAGCTGCTCGCCCGCGGTGTGGATGTCCTTGGCATAGGCGGTGACGCGGCGCGCATCCGCCGCCTGGGTCGGACTGGACATGAGCTGCGAGAAGCCGATGATCGCGTTCAGCGGCGTGCGGAGCTCGTGACTCATATTGGCGAGGAACTCGGTCTTGGCGCGGTTGGCCGCCTCGGCGCCGAGCATCGCGGCATGCATGATCTCGGCATTACGCTCGGCTTCCTGACGTGCGGCGACCAGGCCCATCTCGGCGTGATGGCGACGGACCAGGATTCCGAGCTGGCTGGAATATTCGGCGAGCAGCGAGCGGCGGCCGGAAGACGGACGAAAATAGGGTCGCATAACCTGTCCTCCGCTCCCTCGCTCGGGCGCGACGGCACCCGATCCCCCAGTTTGAGCCCGACCCGAAAAAGCTCCTAAGTCATATCGACCGGGAATGGTTAATTTCCGGTTATCCTTACCGCCGAAACCGCCCGGAATCTAGACCGGATTGCCGGTTCCGGCCACTGCGCGAAACCATTCGTAGCTGGCTTTCGGGGTTCTTGTGCGGCCGGTCACAAAGTCGACAAAGACCAATCCGAACCGCATCTTATAGCCCATTTGCCATTCGAAATTGTCGAGCAGGGACCAGGCCATGAAGCCTTTTACATTGCAACCTTCTTCCAGCGCCGCCTGCAGCACGAGGAGGTGATCGCGGAGGAAGGCGATCCTTTCGTCGTCCTCGACCGTCCCGCCGTCCCTCGGCACATCATGATATGCAGCGCCGTTTTCGGTGATCAGGACCGGCGGATTGCCGTAGAGCGCCTTCAATTGCAGCAGCATCTCCTTCAGGCCCTCGGGCTCGACCGGCCAGCCATAGGCGGTGAAACGGTCGGCATGCGCCTTGCCCCAGCCGACATCGAACAGCCGCCCCGGCTCGTGTCTCACGGTGCAGCGGCTGTAATAATTCATGCCGAGCACGTCGATCGGGGTCTTCACCAGCGCGAGGTCGTCGGGCTGCACCACCTTGCCGAGATCCTTCAGCAGGACCTCCGGCACGGTGCCGCGCATCAGCCCGTCGAGCGCCAGGCGATTCCAGACCGCGTCCCAGCGGATCGCCGCGTCGTGGTCGGCCTGAAGCTCGGTCTCCGGCACCACCGGCTGCAGGCTGAGGACGGTGCCGAGGGTGAGCTTGCTCCTGGTCTCGCGCATCGCCCGCAAGGCGGCGCCCTGCGCCAGGTTCTGGTGATGCAGCGCCTGCAGCACGCCGATATTGCCGCCGGCGATGCCGGGCGCATGCTCGCCGGTGCCATGGCCGAAGATCGCATGGACCGAAGGCTCGTTCATGACGAACCAGTGATCGACCCGGTCGCCCAGCCGCTGCACCGCGGCGACGGCATATTCGGCCAGCCAGGCGACACAATCGCGATTGAGCCAGCCGCCTTTCTCCTGCAAGGCCTGGGGAAAGTCCCAGTGATAGAGACAAGGCATCGGCTTGATGCCGGCCTCCAGCAAGCCGTCCACCAGCCGGTCGTAGAAGGACCAGCCCTTCTCGTTCTGCCTGCCGATTCCATCCGGCATCACGCGCGGCCAGGCGATCGAGAAGCGATAAGCGCCGATCCCGAGCCCCCGCATCAGATCGACGTCTTCCTGCCAGCGGTTGTAGTGGTCGCAGGCGATCTCCGGCGTGCCGCCGTCGGCGATGCGGCCCGGCTGCTTGGCGAAGATGTCCCAGATGCTGGGCCCCTTGCCGTCGGTCTCGGCCGCGCCCTCGATCTGCGCCGCCGAGGTCGAGACACCCCAGGTGAAGCCGGCGGGAAACTTCGTCGCGGCGAAGCCAAGGCGCGGCAACACCGGCAGCAAGGCCGCGCCGCCGAGCATCGCACGGCGGGTCAGGTTGAGCCGGTTCTTGGTCATGGCCACTCCTTCTCCCCACATAGGAAAGAGAGCGCGGCGAGCGTTTGTTCCGTTAGCCGCGGGCGGCGCGGACCTTGCTCAAATCGACCGGTGGCTGGGCGGTCTTCAGGAAGGCCTTGATGCTGCGGATCGCCTGCCGGGTGCGCGCCTCGTTCTCGACCAGAGCAAAGCGGACAAACCCGTCGCCCTGCTCGCCGAAGCCGGTGCCCGGCGCCACAGCGACATTGGCCTCGGTCAGCAGCAGCTTCGAGAAATCGAGCGAGCCCAGATGCTGGAAGCGTTCCGGAATCGGCGCCCAGGCGAACATCGAGCCGGCCGGCGGATCGACCGGCCAGCCGGCCGTGCGCAGGCCTTCGATCAGCACGTCGCGGCGGCTCTTGTAGCGGGCGCGCATCTCATCGACGCAGTCCTGCGGGCCGTTCAAAGCCGCTGTCGCCGCCACCTGGATCGGCGTGAAGGCGCCGTAATCGAGATAGGACTTCACCCGGGCGAGCGCGCCGATCAGCCGCGCATTGCCGGCGCAAAAGCCGATGCGCCAGCCGGGCATCGAATAGGTCTTCGAAAGCGAGGAGAACTCGACCGCGATCTCCTTGGCCCCCGGCACCTGCAGCACGGAAGGCGGCGGCACGCCGTCGAAATAGACTTCCGAATAGGCGATATCGGAGATGATGAAGATCTCATGCTTGCGACAGAAGGCGACGACCTCTTCGTAGAAGTCGAGGGTCGCCATCTCGGCGGTCGGGTTGCTCGGATAGTTGATGACGACGGCCACGGGCTTCGGCACCGAGTGCCGCACCGCGCGGTCCATCGCATTCATGAAATCCGGTCCCGGGCGGAACGGGATCGAGCGGATCGCCGCACCGGCGATGATGAAGCCGAAGGCATGGATCGGATAAGAGGGGTTCGGCGCCAGGATGATATCGCCGGGACTGGTGATCGCCTGGGCGAGATTGGCGAGGCCTTCTTTCGAGCCCAAGGTGACGATCGCCTCGCGCTCGGGATCGATCTCGACATTGAAGCGGCGCGCGTAATAGGCAGCGAGCGCCTTGCGCAGGCCCGGGATGCCGCGCGAGTTCGAATAGCGATGAACCCTGGGGTCGGCGAGAGTCTCGGTGAGCTTGTCGATGACATGCTTCGGCGGCGGCATGTCGGGATTGCCCATGCCGAAATCGACGATGTCCTGACCGGCAGCCCGCCCGGCGGCCTTCAGCTTGTTCACCTCGGCGAACACGTAAGGCGGCAGGCGCTTGGTGCGGTAGAACTCGTTGTCCATCGGTGCTCAGGGCTCCCAAAATCAGCGGCGCGGCTTCAGCGATAAGGAAGCCAATCATGCGTTTTCGCAATGAAATTCGTAAACGAACAAGAAAAAGCCCCGATCGGCCAGGGCGTTACCCATACCCTGACGAGGCGCACGCAATAGTGTACGGTTGCGAGACCGTTGTGTCGAGCAGCGGAAAAGGATTCCGACCGGCACGCCGCGGGCGCGACGGCCGATCGGAAGCTTTACGAATTCAGGCCCAGGTCTTTAGGCCATCGCAGCTTTCTTCGTCAGCGCCCCGGCGAGCTTGCCGGAGAGCAATCCGAAGACGGCGCCGAGCACGAAAGACACGATCAGGAGCACCAGCGGATTGGCGAAGCTCGGCGAGGTCAGGCTCGCGAGCGGTCCGGTGCCTGCGGCTGGATCCGAGGCTTGGTGCAGCGAATAGGCGACGGTCGCGGCATAGCCGTAGACTTGCGCCGGCACCGCCGAGAGCGGCTCGATCGAGGCGACGATCACCAGGAAGAAGACGGTGACGCCGACGACGATCGCCGGCCAGACGGTGCCCAAGGCCGGCATCGGCACGTTGACGATGATGAGCAAGGCGATCCAGGCGACGATCGCACCATAGGCGTTGCCGACGATGGTCTTCACCAGCGCCTTCTGATCGCCGCCGGTGTGGAAGAAGCAACCCCAAGCAATGAAGCCGGCCCAGACCAGCACGAAGCCGCTCAACGGGCCCAGGGCAAGAAACGCCCAAACGGCGCCGAGCACGGCGATACTCAGTGACAGAGCAAAAAGCTGCGGCACGATACCCTCCCAAGATGTCATGCGGGGGTGTTGTTCGGCCTCTGCCGATGTAATGCGCGAGAATTCAGAACCGCTTCGTGCCTCTGCCGCGGTCCCCCGTTTTCCGCAACCAGGCCCTTCGCACAACTCGCGCCCGCAACTCGTGCCCGCGGACGGGAGGCGATTCATGACCGATATTTTACCGGGATTCGCCGCCCGCCGATCTTGTACTTAAAGACGATGGGACTCGCTGCTGTTGAGAGCGGTTCTAGAAGACTCGTCCATAGGAAAAGAAAAACGGCGCGCCACTGAGGTGACGCGCCGGATTAGGCGGAGAGCAATCGGTTCGCTAGGCCGCGAGAGCGCCGGAGGCCTTGGCGATGTGCGTGGCGATCGCGTCCATCAGCGCCGGGGAGAGGCAATCATAGGGCTCGAGCCCCAGTTCCCGGATCCGCGCGCGGACCGCGCCCATGTTGTCGGGCTTCGCACCGGACTCGATGATCGAGGACACGAAGGCGGCGAATTGCGGCTCCTGCCAGCCATCCTGCTTCGAGAGCTCGGTGTGGATGAAGTCGAGGCCGTAGAACGGATGCTTGGTGTTTTCGATCCGGCCGTACATGTGGGCGCCGCAGCCGGTGCAGGCGTAGCGCTGGATGGTGGCGCTCGGATCGACGACCTTCAGCTTCTGGCCGTTCTTGGTGACCGAGACGGAATCCTTCGGGACCACCGCGACCATCGAGAAAAGCGCGCCGGAGGGCTTCCAGCACTTGGTGCAGCCGCATATATGGTTATGCGCGCTCTGCGACTTGATGGTGACTTCGACCGGATCGCTGGAGCACTTGCAGGTCAGCGTCCCGCCGGTGAAGCTCGACGAGCCTTTCTTGAGCCCACCATCGACCGATGGATGAATTGAAACTGCCATATTTTTCCTCCCAATCGCGAATGCGTTTCGCCGCCCGCAGCGAGGTTGCTGCCGATAGGGCCGGCCTCGCTGGCCGGGCGCTCTGCGGCTCCCAATTTATACGCTTGCTCATTTCCCCCCGTCGAGGGGAGCGGATGCAACCCTAGTCTAAAGGATGAGAGGTCCGAAATAATTCAAGAAAAGCCGTGATGATCGTCACGGATTTTCCGAGGAGTCGACCACCGGGGCGATTATTGGGATGCCTTCATGTCATCCTGAATCGCGCGCGACAGGGCGAAAAGCCGCTGCTCGATGACGCTCGGCTGCTGACAGATCACTGGGAGCAAATGCTCGCGGTCGTCGAACACCCGGGAATCCCAGTCGATCGTCTGCTGCAGGGTCATGCGCTGCTCGGCGATCTTCGGATCGGAAGAGCTTGGGTCGAGGGCATCCATCTGCTTCCAACCCTCCTGGATGCGCTGCGAGAGACTGTCCTGCCGGCTGTTGAAGTGCTTGATTCCCTGGATGATCTGGCTGCGCTCGTGGCTCATGGTCTCGAACAGGCCGGCAAAGACGGCGGTCAGCACCTTGTCGCGGTTGTCCTTGTAGCCGGCGGAGAAGCGATGGACGGCGTCGATCGCCTGGTCCTGCGGCAGGCGCCGCGGCGCGATCTGGTCGACCAAAGCCGCGACCGCCGGGTCATTGCGCCAGTCCGCGGCGGCGGCGCTCTCCGGATCCGGGCCTTGCCAGACCGAGCCGATCGAGATCTCCGGCCGTTGGACCTGCTCGCAGGGCCAATCGCTGTTGGTCGCCGTTGCGCCCGATGCGGGCGCATTCGATGCGGGCTCATTCGATGTAGGTTCATTGGATGCTGGGGCGGTCGCTCCAGGCGTGCTGGCCGCGCCGGCATCGGGCGCGTTGCTGCCGGGCGCCGTCTCCTGCGCCAAGGCGAAGGCCGCCGCGAGCACCAAGGCCGTGGAGAGGCCGAGCGTCTGCAGAACCGATCTCATCGCGATCTCCTTCGTGAATCCCGGCTTCATGCGGCGGCGCCACCGGTGCGCACGCGGGCGATCAGGCCCTTGGCGGGATCGTAGGCGGCGATGGCGCCGCCCAGGAACACCGCCAGGAAGCCCGCGACCACGCCGGCGGCCATCGGATCGAATTTGGCGTAGAGCATGAAGCGGATCGACTCCACGGCATGGGTGAACGGATTGAAGGCGCAGATGTCGTGCAGCAGCGGGCTTGCTTCCTCGACCTTCCACAGCGGATAGAGCGCCGATGATGCGAAGAACATCGGGAAGATGATGAAGTTCATCACGCCGGCGAAATTCTCGAGTTGGCGGATCATCGAGGAGAGCAGCAGGCCGAGCGCGCCGAGCATCAAGCCGGAAAGAATGAGCGCCGGGAGCACGGTGATGTAGCCGAGCGGCGGCAGCTCGATGCCGTAGAAATACGCGATCAGCAGGAACACATAGATCTGCGGCAGCGAGAGCAGGGTGCCGGCGATCAGCTTGGAAACGAGCAGGAACCAGCGCGGAACCGGACTGGTCAGGAGCACGCGCATGCTGCCGACCTCCCGGTCGTAGACCATGGAGAGCGAGCTCTGCATGCCGTTGAAGAGCTGGATCATCGCGATCAGCCCGGGGATGATGTATTCGTCATAGAGAATGTAGGTCTCATACGGCGGAATGATCGAGACGCCGAGCACCGAACGGAAGCCGGCGGCAAAGACGAAGAGCCAGATCAGCGGCCGCACCAAAGCCGAGACGAAGCGGCTCCTTTGCTGGATGAAGCGCAGCCCCTCGCGCCAGACGATGCCGATGAAGCAGCGGGCCCAGCCGGCAGCGGTCATCTTGCGCCCCTCATGCGGCTTTCCCTTCGGTGATGCGCCGGAAGGCGTCGTTGAGGCTGCTGGCGCCGACCGCGGCGATGATCTCGCCGGCCGGCCCCTGGTTCAGCACCTTGCCTTGATGGAGGATCACGGTGCGGTCGTCCTGCTGCACCTCGTCGATCAGATGCGTCGCCCAGAACACGGTGAGGCCGCGGTCGCGCACCAAGCCGCGCACATCGGCCATGATGTCGGCGCGGCTCCTTATGTCGAGCCCGACGGTCGCCTCGTCGCAGAGCAGGAGACGCGGGTTGTGCAGCAGCGCTCGGGCGATCTCGACGCGCCTCGCCTCGCCGCCGGAGAAGCCGCGCACTTTTCGCTTGGCGTAGTCGGCGAGGCCGACTCGCGCCACCTCCTCGGCGATGCGCTTGCGTGCGACGCCCCAGGGCATGCCGTGGAGCGCCGCGTGATACCAGAGATTCTGCTGCGCGCTGAGATCGGGATCGAGGGCGCGCTGCTGGAAGACCACGCCCAATTGCGAGAGCGCCACCGAGCTTTCCTGGCGGAGGTCGTGGCCGAAGATCCGGATCGCCCCCGCTTGCGCGGTGTAGAGCCGTGTCACCAGCGAGAAGAGCGTGGTCTTGCCCGCGCCATTCTGGCCCAGCAGCACGACGAACTGCCCGGAGGGAACCGCGATGTTCACCTGATCCAGAATGGTGCGGCCGCCGATCTTGTGCGACAGGCTCTCGACCGCCAAAGCGGCGACGTCATTCTGGATTGCGCTTTGATCCGAGTTCGTCATCTCACTTGATCGCGACGCCCCAGGGCAATTCGCCCACCGGGATCGATTTCAAGACCTTGAGCCTGTCCACGTCAATCACCGAGACGTCGTTGGATTCGCCATTGGCGCTCAAGAGCAGCTTGGCATCCGGAGTCAAGGCAAGCTGCCAGACGCGCTGGCCGACCAGCAGGTAGTCCTTCACCTCATAACTCTCGGCGTCGATGACGGCGACGCGGTTGGCGGGGCCCAAGGCCACGAAGACGGTCTTGGCATCGGGCGTGATCACGATACCCACCGGCTGGATCGTCTCCTTGCGCAAACCCTGCACTGCGAACTCGATCTTCTTCAGGATCTTGCGGGTCGCGACATCGATGACGGCAACGGTGCCGCCGACTTCGGAGGAGACCCAAACTTTCGATCCGTCCGGGGTGAAGCGGGCGAAGCGGGGCCTTGTGTCGACCAGCACGCTGTCCACCACCTCGAGCGTGGAGGTGTCGATGAAATGCGCCATGCTGGTGGTCTCGGAAGTGTTCACCAGCCACTTGCCGTCGGGACTGACGCCCATGCCTTCGGGCTCGGTGCCGACCGGGATCTCCGAGGCGACGTCTCCGCTGTCGGTGTCGAGCACCGTCACCATGTTGTTGTCCTCGTTGGCGACGAACAAGGTCTTGCCATCCGGCGAGAGGGTGAAGAGCTCGGGATCGGGACCGCTGTTCAAGGTGCGGACCACTTTCAGCGTCGTGGTGTCGAGCACCTCGATATGATCGGCATCGCTGGTGCAGACATAGACCTGGCTTTTGTCGCCGCTCATGATGATGCCGCGCGGCCGCTCGCCCACGGGCACGGTCGCGGTCACTTCCATCTTGTCGAGATCGATGACGCTGACCGTGTTGCCCTTCTCGTTCGAGACATAGGCGGTATAGGCCTGGGCCTGCGAGGCCATCGTCAGCACTAGCGCCAATGCGGTCGTGCCAAACAGCGTCTTCATCATTCCTCCCGTCGTCTTCTTCTTTTGGCGCCAAGCCCGGCAAAGACGGTTGAAGTCGTCTTATGGGTTCAACTTACATTGCGAATCCGGCTCGTCGAAGCCGAGCGTGTCGAGCGGGGTCCGCTGGTGCAGAAAGCCTTCCTGCGGCGAGACCGAGACCAGCATCAAGGGCGAGGCCAAGAGGATCGGCTCGCGCAGCTGCTGATCCCAATGCCGGAAGGTGAGGCCCTGGCCCTTGAAGGCGGCGAGCTCGAACTGGTCGGAGAGCATGTAGTCGCGTATCGCCTTCGGATCGGCGGTGCTGATGCGCGTCACGCTCTCGCCGAAGGCCCGCGCCGCCATCCAGCCGGTATAGTCGCGCTCCAGCATCGGTCGGTTGGCGAGCTTGATGAAGCGGCGCTGGATTTGCGTGGCACCCCATTGCTCCTGGCTGCGATGCCAGGCGGTCGGCACCAGGCCTTGGGTCCCGACGACCGGGCGCGGATCCCAGGTGCGATAGGGGAGATAATCGCCGAACACCTCGCTCTCGTCGGCGACGATGATCACGTCGTGATCCGGCAGGCGCTGGGTGAGCTCGGTCATCTGCTTGCGGACTTGCGCCTCGCCGGTGTCGCTGCGCCGCGATCCCGCGGCGAAGGTGTAGGTGCGCTCCTCGACGATGTCGCCCTTGTAGCGCTTGGCGGCGCGGCGGATGGCATCGGCATAGAGCTTGTCGTCCGGGTTCGAGCCTGCGATCAGCACCCAGTGCATCCACTGCTTGCTGACGAGGAACTGCGCCAGCGCATCGGCCTTCATCGCGCGGTTGGGCATCATGTGGAAGACATTGGCCCGGCAATCGGTCAGGCGGAGGCGGTCGTCCTGGGTGCGGATGTCGAGGATGACCGCGTCCTGCAGCTCCGGAAATGCGGCGAGCTCGAGCAGCCGGTCGGCGGTCAGGTTGGCGATGACGAGCTTGACGCCGGCGGTGGCGAGCTCCTGCGCGGCGGCGTGCAGGTCGCCGCCCTGCGGAATGACCTTCTCGGTCACTTCGTAGGTCTGCTTCAGGAACTTGCCGGTCGTGTTGTTGTCCTCGATGCCGAGGCGCACGCCGGCCAGCCCCTTGTCCTTGGGCACGATCTCCACCAGCGAAAGCGGATCCGGCTCGGGGATCGCTTCGCTGATGTAGCCGATCGATATCTTCAGCGGGGTCGTGTCTGCGCGGGCGTCGTTGTGTCCGCCGGAAGACCAGGGCGAGACGAGCGAGATGAAGAAAGCAAGGAGTACAACGAAGCCGGCGCCGATTCCTTGAGGGTAACCGGCGCCTCTTCTCACTGCGAAGCCTGTTTGAGATAGGCGATCACGTTCGCCCGGTCGTCCGGCTTGGGCAGGCCGGGGAAGGCCATCTTGTTGCCGGGCACTTCCTTCTTCGGCGCGGTGAGGTACTTGTCGAGCGTTGCCTCATCCCAGGTGAGTCCGGCGTTCTTCATCGCGTCGGAATAGGTGAAGCCCTCGACCGAGCCAGACTTGCGGCCGATGATGCCGTGGAGCGACGGGCCGACCTTGTTCTTGCCGGCTTCAAGCGTGTGGCAGGCCATGCATTTTGCAAAGACCTTCTTGCCCTTGTCCGCATCGCCATCCGCGCGGGACGGGGCCGTGGCCAGGGTGACGAAGGCCGCAGCGGCAAGAATGGTAAGGCCGAAGCGCGCGGCCCCGATAGAATGACGCATGAAACTCTCCCGGTTTGTCGTCTTGGGTAGCAGGCGGACGGTATGCTGCCGCGCCGGCGAAGAATCGCCAAGTCCTCTTTGCTGTAATTCCAAAGACAGTAGAAACCGCCCCGAAGCCGGGCAAGGGGCCAAGCAACCGGTTCCGACTAAAGGAGGAGCAAGAACAGCGGCTTGCCCCATTGGACTTGCCGCATTGGACTTGACGGGTTCGCGTGGGCTGGCAGGCTCGGGCCGCATGCGCATACGGGCTTTCATTGTCATCCTGCTTGCAGTTTTCGCCGCACCCTTGCGGGCCGAGGAATCGAACCCTCTGCCGGTCGAGGAAGTGGCGCCCGGCGTCTATGTCCATCACGGCGTGCATGAGGAGGCGACCGTCGCGAACCAGGGCGGCATCGCCAATATCGGTTTTGTGATCGGCGATGCGGCGGTGGCGGTGATCGACAGCGGCGGCAGCCCGATGGAGGGCAAGGCATTGCTGGCGGCGATCCGGCAGAAGACGCAATTGCCGATCCGATACGTGATCAACACGCATTTCCACCCCGATCATGTGATGGGCAATGCCGCCTTCGTCGGCGAACCTGCGGAATTCATCGGGCACAAGAATCTGCCGATGGGCCTGCTGTCGCGGCGCGACAGCTATGTCGCCGGTTACGAGGTTGTGTTCGGCGCGGGCTCGGCCAAGGACGCGATCGTGGTGCCGTCTCACCTCGTGAGTGGCACGGAGACGATCGATCTCGGGCATCGCGCGCTGGAGATTCGGGCTTTTCCGACCGCGCATACCGACAGCGATCTGATCGTGATCGACCAAGCGTCAAAGACGCTGTTCGCCGGCGACCTGGTGTTTCTGGAACGGACGCCGGCGGTGGACGGTTCGATCCTCGGCTGGCTGAAGGCGATCGACACTTTGCGCGGGATTCCAGCGGCACGGGTGGTGCCCGGCCACGGGCCGGTGACGGCGCCCTGGCCGGCCGCTCTGGATCCGGAGCAGGCTTATTTCGCGCTTTTGGTGCGCGATATCCGCAAGCTCATCGCCGCCGGCGGTAGCCTGCAGCAGGCGACCGACACGATCGGCCCCACGGAGCGCGGGCATTGGCTGCTCTTCGATTCCTATAATGCGCGCAACGTGACCGCGGCGTATACTGAACTGGAATGGGAATAGAGCTGCGGCTCATTCTGAATGGGAGAACACCCCCATGCTGACCTTCAAGCGACGCACCTTCCTCGGCACCATGCTCACGACCGGCCTGCTGGTTGCGGCCGGCGATCGGACGCAGGCCTATGACGATGCCTGGCCGGACCTGCAGGAGGCCTTGTTCCCGGGCAAGACGCTGGCCGACGGCGCGGCCTTCATCAGGATCACCGCGCCGGAACGCGCCTATGACGCGGCGACGGTCCCGATCGCGATCGACTTCGATGCCGCGCAGATGCAGGGGATCGCGGTGAAGACCATGACCCTGGTCGTCGACAAGAACCCGGCGCCGGTCGCGGCGGTGTTCCACTATGCCGACGACACCGTCAATCCCTCGATCGGCACGCGGATCCGAGTCAACGAATACACCAACATCCATGCGGTGGTGGAAGCCGCCGACGGGCGCCTGTTCCTGGCGAAGGTGTTTGTGAAGGCGGCGGGCGGCTGCTCGGCGCCGGCTTCGAAGAGCGTCGCCGATGCGGCGGCGCATCTCGGCGACTTGAAGCTCAAAGTGCCGAAGGAAGCCGCGGCCCAGAAACCGTCGCAGCTCGAGCTCCTGATCCGGCATCCGAACTTCACCGGCATGCAGATGGACCAGGTCACGCGCAACTATGTGCCGGCGGATTTCGTGCAGAAGGTCGACATCACCCATGACGGCAAGCCGGTGCTCTCGATCGAGGGCAACATCTCCTTGAGCGAAAATCCGGCCTTCGATTTCTGGCTGAAGCCGAAGGCGCAGGGCGTGCTGCGGGTCAATGCCGAAGACTCGAGCGGGCGGCAGTTCGAGCGTGTCTGGATGGTGCCCGCCGCTTCTTAAGCTTGGTGTGTTGATGGGGCTTGCGTCAGAAGCAGCGGAAATCGGCCTCGATCTGCGCGAGACGCAACTGCTTCACGATCTCGTCCAGCATGGTCATGCTGCGGAAGACCGCGGTCGAATCGCCGGTCACCTGGCGCATCTGCAGGATGGTCGACGCCTTCTCGTAGGTGTCATAGGGCACGATCGAGGAGACGGCGTCGATCGAGCAGGAGCAGCGCCGCAGCATGTCCTGGCTCTCGCCGTTGCTCGCCATGCAGCCGATCACGTAATCGGCGACGACTTCGGTCGGATAGTCGTTGGCTGCGAAGGCCGGGCCTGGACCGGAAGCGATGAGAGCCGTCGCCGCGGCCGTCGCAACCAGGATGCGCCTCATGCTTCCCACTCCTTTTCGCCATTTGCCCGTTCGGCATTTTGGGGAGCCAATCACAGGAAGCGGAACACGGTCAATCATCCTTCTCGATGAGGGCGCCTGGGAGAGTTGCATGGTGATACGCGGATGATCATTTCCCCGAAGCTGATCGCATCGCTGCTGGTCGCGATCTCGCAGATGACGGGCTATTCGATCCCCGGCGAGCCGCCGCGCATCCGGCCGATGGCGCATGCGCAACTGGTCGAGGAAGTCTGCGGCAAGCCTTGCGGCGTTCTCGCCTTCACCACGCCGCAGGGTGAAGTGCTGATCGACGAATCGCTGATGATCGGCCGCGATCCCGCGGCGACCAGCATCCTGGTGCACGAGCTCACGCACTTCCTGCAGATCAAGAGCGACCTGCTGCCGGTGGCGCTCACTTGTGATCTCTGGATCGCGCGCGAGCGCGAAGCCTATGACGTGCAGTATCGCTGGCTGCGCGCGCAGGCGCCCAACATGCGCGTCTACAGCTTCGAAGCGCGGCGCTTGAGCGATCCGATGCTACCGAATTGCGCCGGAATCGGGCCGATCCCGACCGGCGGATGACGCGCGCAATGTTGCGGTGCAATAGCGGCACGCACTGCACAAAGGCCCGTCAAATCAGGGATTTCGGACTAAAGGATGATAATTCCAGAGGCGATTCGGACACTGGAACGATTGTAACGATTCCAAATTACCGATAGCATCACCCTCAGTCGGCCCAGCCGGCTGTCACGGCTTCTGCAACCTCGAACGGGAGGACGATCATGAAGAAGTGGAAATCACCGCGCGTTTGCGAAATCTGCGTCGGCATGGAAATCAACAGCTACGCCAGCGCCTCGTAACGCCGTCTTTCGTCGCGCGGTGAGCCAGAGCAGATCACAACCGAGGCTTTGACGCCATGGAAGTGGTGGTTCTTGGCTCTGCCGCCGGCGGGGGATTCCCGCAGTGGAACTGCAACGCGCCGCTGAGCAAGGCGGCGCGCGACGGATCGATCAAGACAAAATGGCGAACGCAAGCGTCGATCGCGGTTTCCGCGGACGGCGAGCGTTGGCTTTTGGTCAATGCATCGCCGGATTTGCGCCAGCAGATGATGCAGACCCAGACGCTGTGGCCGCGGAAAGCGCCGCGGCATTCGCCGATCGACGCGGTCCTGCTGACCAGCGGCGAGATCGACCATGTCGCCGGCTTGCTGTCCTTGCGCGAGAGCCAGGCTTTCACGCTCTGGGCGACGCCGCGCATCCTGGAGATTCTCGGCGAGAACGCGATCTTCGGCGCGCTCAATCCGGATTACGTGGCGCGCAAGACCTTTCCGCTCGGCACCGTGTTCGAGCCCACGGGCGCGCAGGGCGCGCTCGGCTTCACCGTCGAGGCCTTTCCGGTGCCGGGCAAGGTGCCTCTGTTCCTGGAATCCCGGAACCAGGGCAATCTCGGTGGCATGCCGGAGGAGACCGTGGGTCTCGAAGTCACGGCCAAGGATGGCGCGCGGTTTCACTACATTCCCGGCTGTGCGCGCATGACGCCGGAGCTGCGCCAGCGCCTGAAGGGCTCGGCCCTGGTCTTCTTCGACGGCACCTTGTGGCAGAACAACGAGATGATCGACCTCGGCATCGGCCAGAAGACAGGCGCGCGCATGGGACATATGAACATCAGCGGCGCCGACGGCACCGTCGCCGCCTTCGCCGATCTCGACGTGAAGCGCAAAGTGTTCATTCACGTGAACACGACGAATCCCGTGCTTGACGAAGGCTCGCCCGAGCGTGCTGAAATCACCCGGCAAGGCTGGGACGTGGCCGAGGACGGAATGAGGATCCAACTGTGAGCGAATTGCTGAGCCCGGACGAACTGGAAGCGGCACTCCGTGCAATCGGCAAGGAGCGCTATCACAGCAACCATCCGTTCCATGGCCTGCTGCACAGCGGCAAGCTCGACAAGGGCCAGGTCCAGGCCTGGGCGCTCAACCGCTACTACTACCAGTCCATCATTCCGATGAAGGACGCGGCGATTCTGGCGCGCTCGAGCGATTCCGAGTTCCGCCGCGCCTGGCGCCAGCGGATCATCGACCATGACGGCACGGAGGAAGCGCCGGATGGCGGGATCGAGCGCTGGCTGGGCTTGACCGATGCGCTGGGGATCGACCGCGGCTACGTGACCGCGGGCGCGGGCTTGCTGCCGGGCACGCGCTTTGCAGTCGAGGCCTATCTCCACTTCGTCAGCGAGAAGAGCCTGCTGGAAGCGGTGGCCTCGTCACTGACCGAGATGTTCGCGCCGGCGATCATCACCGACCGCGTCTCCGGCATGCTGAAGAGCTACAGCTTCGTCGATGCCAAGGCGTTGAGCTATTTCGACAAGCGGCTCTACCAGGCACCGCGGGACGCCAATTTCGCGCTCGACTATGTGAAGCGCGAGGCGCGGCTCCCTTATCAGCAACAGCAGGTCCTGAAGGCGCTGGAATTCAAGTGCGATGTGCTGTGGTCGCAGCTGGACGCGCTCTATTACGCGTATGTGGCGCCGGGCAACATCCCGCCGGGCGCGTTCCGGCCGGAGGCCGCAAAGTGACCGTCATGGCGCTCGATCTCGACTCCCGTCCGAGACTGGCGCCCGGCGTGCGGCTGAAATACGACGAGGCGCGCGCTTGCTGGGTGGTCCTGGCGCCGGAGCGCGTGCTGATGCCGGACGAGACGGCGCTGGAGGTGCTGCAGCGCCTGGACGGACAGAAGACGGTCGATGCCCTGGTCCAGGAGCTGGTGACCGCCTATGACGCCGATCGCGGCGAGATCCTGGCGGATGTGACCGAGCTCTTGAACGGATTGCTGGAGAAACGGGTCTTGGCGCTGTGAATGCCGTTACGAAACTGCCGCCGCCGATGGCGGTGCTCTTGGAGCTGACACACCGCTGTCCGCTGCAGTGCCCCTATTGCTCCAATCCGCTGCAGATGGACCAGGTGAAGAGCGAGCTTTCGACGGCGGAATGGAAGTCGGTGCTGGACCAGGCGGCGAAGCTCGGCGTGCTGCAGGTGCATTTTTCCGGCGGCGAGCCGACCGTGCGGCAGGATCTGGCCGAGCTTATCCGCCACGCCCGCGAAGTCGGGCTCTACACGAATCTCATCACCTCGGGAGTCGCGGCCAACAAGGCGCGGTTCGATGAATTCGTCGCGGCCGGGCTCGACCATGTGCAGCTCTCGATCCAGGATTCCGATGCCGCGACCGCGGAGAAGATCGGCAATTATGCCGGCGCCCAGGAGAAGAAGCTCACCTTCGCGAAATGGGTGCGCGAATCCGGCCTGCCCCTGACCGTCAACGCGGTCGTCAACCGGCACAACATCGACCGCGTCGGCGAGATGATCGATCTCGCGGTGACGCTCGACGCGCACCGGGTCGAGATCGCGAACGTGCAGTATTACGGCTGGGCGGTGAAGAATCTGGCGGCCTTGATGCCGCGCTTCGACCAGTTCGAGCGCTCGATGGCAATCGTCGAGGCGGCGCGTGCGCGGCTCAAAGGCACGATCGTCATCGACTATGTGGTGCCGGATTACTATGCGCGGGTGCCGAAGGCCTGCATGAATGGCTGGGGCCAGCGCTTCATGAACATCACGCCGGCCGGAAAGGTGCTGCCCTGCCATGCGGCGGAGACGATTCCCAACCTGAAATTCGACACCGTGCGCGAGAAGACGCTTGGCGAAATCTGGGCGACGTCGTCGGCCTTCGAAGCCTATCGCGGCACCGACTGGATGCCGGCGCTCTGCAAGAGCTGCGACAAGCGCGAGATCGACTGGGGCGGCTGTCGCTGCCAGGCGATGGCCTTGACCGGATCCGCCGCGGAAGCCGATCCGGCCTGCGGGCTCTCGCCGTTCCACGCGAAGCTGCGCGGCATGGCGGAAGCCGCGTCGCATGCCGCGGCGCCCGCGTTCGAATATCGCCGCATCACGCCGCGTAAAGAATCGTCCAAGGGGGATTCCGCGTCGGGAGAATCTCCCGAAGCAAAGCAGCGCGACTCTCGCGAGCCCGCCGTCGGTTAACGCGGCGATCCATCTTCACCTTTGAATTTCGCATCGCGCGCGCCGAAGAAACGCGCGCGTTTTTCATGCCTTGGTGCAATGCCAAAGCCCCGGCTCGTACCAAAGAACAATGGGTTTCAGCCCTTCTTCGATTGACGGCAAATGGTCGCAGGTCTCACTCTGGCTGCGGCTGTCGTTGTCTGCTGAGTATCAGACGTATGTCTGAGCCGGTTCCGATCGAGAGAGGCCGTTCGCGACGTCGGGGCCGCGATCCAAAAGAGCTCAGAACAGCGATCGACGATGGTGACTGCGTTGGCTCCGGCATGTCAGGGAACGCGCCGGTGCATCCGTGCCGTACAATTGTGGGAGGACAAGATGGCAAAGAGAATGCCCGCTTCACATCTTTTACTGGGGCTGGCGGGAGCCGTGACCTTGTGGTCAGGCGCAGCCCTGGCGAACGACGATCTGGCGAAGCTGCAGCAGGATCCAAAGCAGTGGGTCATGCCGCTCGGCAACTATTCCAGCCAGCGCTACAGCACCCTCGATCAAATCACCAACAAGAACGTCAAGAATTTGCAGGTTGCCTGGACCTTCTCGACCGGCGTGCTGCGCGGTCACGAGGGTGGTCCGCTGGTGATCGGCAACATGATGTATGTCCATGCGCCGTTCCCCAACACGGTCTTCGCCCTTGATCTTTCCAAGGACGGCCAGATCGTCTGGAAGTACGAGCCGAAGCAGGATCCGAACGTCATTCCCGTCATGTGCTGCGACACGGTCAACCGTGGCGTCGCGTATGGCGACGGCATGATCTTCCTCCACCAAGCGGATACCAACCTGGTCGCCCTCGACGCGAAGACCGGCAAGGAAATCTGGAAGGTGGCGGACGGCGATCCCGCGAAGGGCGAAACCGGCACGTCCGCGCCGATGGTGATCAAGAACCTGGTTCTGGTCGGCACTTCGGGCGGCGAGTTCGGTGTGCGCGGCCATGTCACCGCGTATGACAGCAAGACCGGCAAGCAGGTCTGGCGCGGCTATTCCATGGGCCCCGATGCCGACACGTTGATGGATCCGGACAAGACGACCGAGCTCGGCAAGCCGGTCGGCAAGGATTCCGGCATCAGCACCTGGCAGGGTGACCAATGGAAGATCGGCGGCGGCACGACCTGGGGCTGGATGTCCTATGATCCGGCGCTGAACCTGGTCTACTACGGCTCCGGCAACCCCTCGACCTGGAACCCGGTGCAGCGCCCGGGCGACAACAAGTGGTCGATGACCATCTTCGCGCGCGACGCCGACACGGGTATGACCAAGTGGGTCTACCAGATGACGCCGCACGACGAGTGGGACTATGACGGCGTGAACGAAATGATCCTGGCCGACGTCAAAGTGGGCGGCAAGGATCACAAGGCGCTGGTGCACTTCGACCGCAACGGCTTCGGCTACACCCTCGACCGCACGACCGGCGAACTGCTGGTGGCCGAGAAGTATGACCCGGCCGTGAACTGGGCGACCAAGGTCGACCTGAAGACCGGCAAGCCGGAGCGGGTGAAGCAATTCTCCACCGAAGCCGGTGGCGAAGACACCAACACCCAGAACGTCTGCCCGGCGGCCCTTGGCTCCAAGGACCAGCAGCCGGCAGCGTACTCGCCGAAGACCGGTTTGTTCTACGTGCCGACCAACCATGTCTGCATGGACTATGAGCCGTACAAGATCGCCTACACCGCGGGTCAGCCGTATGTGGGCGCGACGTTGAGCATGTATCCGCCGAAGGGCGAGAGCAATCTCGGCAACTTCATCGCTTGGGATGCCGGCACCGGCAAGATCAAGTGGTCGCTGCCCGAGCCGTTCTCGGTCTGGAGCGGTGCTCTGGCCACGGCCGGCAACGTGGTGTTCTACGGCACGCTTGAAGGCTACCTGAAGGCGGTTGACGCCACGACGGGCAAGGAACTCTATCGGTTCAAGACCCCGTCCGGCATCATCGGCAACGTCAACACCTACGAGCATGACGGCAAGCAGTACATCGGCGTCTACTCGGGCGTCGGCGGCTGGGCCGGCATCGGCATGGCCGCTGGCCTGACCGGTGACCAGGAAGGTCTGGGTGCGGTGGGTGCCTACAAGGCCCTGTCGTCCTACACCGCCCTGGGCGGAACGATGACCGTGTTCAAACTCCCTGACTAACCCGCTTGCGGAGCGGCGGGAAGGTGGCAGCGATGCCGCCTTCCCGCCGGCCTTTTTTTCCAGCACATGCCTGCTTTCGTCGCATACAATCCATCCGTTCAACCCCATCCGTCCAATTAGGGGAGTTGTTGAAGAATGCTCTCGCGTGGCTTTCGGCTGTTCGTGCTTTCGTCAGCCTTTCTTCTCTCGGTTTTTCTGATCACGGCTGACCGCAGCCAGGCGCAGGACAACACCGCCGCCGCCGCGGATGAGGACAAGCCCTACAAGATCGAGGCGGACGGAACCGTCGATTGGGCGACCTTCAGCGGCTTCCGGCGCTTCAACAGCGAGTGCTTTGTCTGTCACGGCCCCGACGGGGTCGGCAGCACCTTCGCCCCGGCGCTGATCGATTCGCTGAAGACCATGACCTACGAGCAGTTCCTGGACACCGTGACCAACGGCAAGCAGGAAGTGAATACGGCGGTCCAGAAGAAGATGCCGGCCTTCGGCACCAATCCGAACGTCATGTGCTACATCGACGACATCTACGCCTATCTGAAGGCGCGCTCCGACGGCAAGGTCGGCCGCGGCCGTCCCGCCAAGCATGCCGAGAAGTCGCAGGAAGCCAAGGACGCGGAATCGGCCTGCATGGGCAACTAGAGGCTCTAGGATCGATCATGGCGTTGCGAGCATATAGCGCGGCGGCAGGAATCCTGCTCGGGGCGCTGTTGCTCGCGGCTCCGCTCCCTGCAGGGCCGGCATGGGCGAGCGATCACCCCGAAGCGGTCGATCGCTCCGCCTTCCGTGTCTGCTCGGATCCCTCGAACCTGCCTTTCTCCAACGACAAGGGCGAGGGTTTCGAGAACAAGATCGCCGAGCTTCTGGCCAAGAAGCTCAACGTGCCCCTGAAATACACCTGGTATCCGAACTCGATCGGATTCCTGCGCAACACGATCCGCGCCCGGCGCTGCGACGTGGTGATGGGCATCGTGACCGGGGCCGAGCTGGTGCAGACGACCAATCCATACTATCGCTCGGTCTACGTGATGGTGACGCGCAAGGCGGACAACATCGCTGCCGACAAGATCGAGGATCCGGCGCTGAAAGATCTGAAGATCGGGCTCAATGCCGGCGCGCCCCCTGCCGATATCGTGGCGCAGAGCGGGCTCGCCGCCAACGTCAAGCCCTATGATCTCTACGTCGACACGCGTGTCCAGACGCCGGGCAAGGACATGATCAACGATCTCGCCAAGAAGGAGATCGACGTGGCCTTGCTCTGGGGGCCGATCGCCGGCTATTTCGCCGCCCAGCACGGCGACGAACTGAAGGTGACGCCGCTCATCAACGAGGCGAAGAAGAATCGCATGGAGTTCTACATCACGCTCGCGGTCCGGCCGGGCGAGAACAAGTGGAAGAACGATCTCAACACGCTGCTGCGCGACAACAAGGCGGAGATCGACCAGATCCTGCGGGACTATCACGTCCCGACGCTGAACGCGCGCGGCGAGCTGATCCAATGAGCCATCGGGGCATCAGGGTCGGGCTTTTGATCCTGGGCCTCGCCCTAGCCGCACCGGCTTTCGCGGAAGTGCCGGAGCCGAGCGATTATCGCCAGGACAACTACCGGGGCGAGGTGCCTGCGACGCTCAAGGGCGCGACGGTGGTCGATGCCCAGCAAGTGCACGCGATGATGGCCAAGGAGGCGGTCGTTGTGATCGACGTGCTGCCGCAGCCGCCGCGTCCCGCGGAGCTGCCGGCGACCACGCTCTGGCATCCACCGGCGCGGCGCGACATCCCGGGTTCGATCTGGCTCGCCAATGTCGGCTTCGGTGGCCTCTCGGCGGAGATGGATGCCTATTTCAGGAAGGCGCTGGAAGGCGTCTCGCTCGGGCAGAAGGACCGCAAGCTGGTCTTCTACTGCGAGGCCAAGTGCTGGATGTCCTGGAACGCCGCCAAGCGCGCGGTGGAATATGGCTACACCGCGGTCTCCTGGTTCCCCGGCGGCATGCAGGCCTGGACCGAGGCCGGCTATCCCACCCTGCTGAACGCGCCGGTGCCGGTGAAGTAGGGCTACGGCCTCCGCCCAATTGACAGCGGGTGGGCGACAGCGCCAGCTAGCAAGCCCATGACCACGACCCTCCACCGACCGGCCCTGCACCGTCGCTCGGGCTTCCCGCGCTTGCTGCGCTGGATCGGCCTGGCGCTGGCTTGGCTCATTGTTGCCGGACTGCTCGGCTGGTCGGTTGCCGCGCTCTCCATTGACCTGCCGTTGCCCTGGCTGCGGCGGCCGGCGGCGATCGCCTTCGGAATCGCCGTGCTCGCCGTGCTCGTCCTGGTCCGCGGCGCTGGGCGCAAGATGCTCGCTTGCCTGGTGGGCTTCGCGGCGGTGCTCGCCTGGTGGCTCACCGTCGCGCCGTCCAACGATCGGAACTGGCAGGGCGATGTCGATCGCACGGCATGGGCGGACATCGAGGGCGACCGCGTGACGATCCACAACCTGCGCAATTTCGACTACCGCACGGAGACCGACTACACGCCTCGCTGGGAAACCCGCAGCTATGATCTCTCCCGGATACGCGGCGCCGACTTGTTCATCACCTATTGGGGCTCGCCGTGGATCGCGCATCCCATCGTGAGTTTCGAATTCGGCGGCGGTGACCACGTCGCCTTCTCGATCGAGACCCGCAAGGAGGTCGGTGAGGAATACTCGGCCTTCAAGGGCTTCTTCCGGCAGTATGAGCTCATCTACATCATTGCCGACGAACGGGACGTGATCCGCCTGCGCACCAACTACCGGGTGGGCGAGGAAGTCTATCTGTACCGCACGACCGCGACGGCCGATTCCGCCCGCGCGGTCTTTCTCGATTATCTCCGCAGCGCCAATCTGCTGCATGCGCAGCCGGCCTTTTACAACGCCGTTACCAGCAACTGCACCACCAACATCCGGATCCACACCAAGGCGGCGGCCGGCGACAAGATCACCCCATGGAACTGGCGCCTGCTGCTGAACGGCAAGGCCGACGCGTTCGCGTACGAGCACGGCCGATTCGTCGGCGACGTGCCGTTCCCGGTTCTGAAACAGCAGGCCCACATCAATGACGTCGCCCGGGCGGCCGACAGTGCGCCTGATTTCTCGGCCCGCATCCGGCAGAGTCGGATTGGGTTCGCATCGGCTGCGGCGCAATAGAATACGGCCGAACCGCGCTAGATCGTCAGCAGCCTCAGTCCGGCATTGCCGCTGCGCTCCTCCGCCTCGCCTTCCGGCGCGGGGGTCGGTGCCGGCCAGTCCTGTGCCAGAGCACGAAGCTCACCCAACAACGAAGCCTCCGCAGGATCGGCCATATGACGCGGATGCGGCAGCGCGATCGCGCGGTCGAGGGCGATGCGGCCGGTCTCCGGCGCCAGCGCGATCACCCGGCTGGAGAGCGCGATCGCGTCGACGAAATCATGGGTCACCATGACGACAGTGGGCTTCTTCGCCTGCCAGAACGCCACCAGACGCGTGCGAAGACGTTCGGCGCGCGTGGTGTCCAGGGAGATCAGCGGTTCGTCCAGCAGCAGCAGATCCGGCTTGGCGAACAGGGCGCGGGCGAGGGCCGCGCGGCGCTGCATGCCGCCGGAGAGCTGGCGCGGGAACGCGTCGGCGCTGCCCTGGAGCTCGACCAGGTCGAGCAGCGCCAGGGCCTCGGCACGGGCGCTGGGCTCGGCGATCAAGAGCAGGTTGTCGATGATGCTGAGCCAGGGGACGAGGCGCGGCTCCTGGAACACCATGCCGAGCTTCGGCCGGCGTTCTTCCGACCAGGTGATGCGGCCGGCGAAGCCATGGTCGAGGCCGGCGACGATCCGGAGCAGCGTGGTCTTGCCGACGCCGGACGGGCCGACCACGGTCACGAAGGCGCCGGGCTCGACCGCGAGGGAGATGTCCTGGAGGACAACCTTCTCCTTGGTGTCCCCTGTTCCGTTGGCCGGGAAGCGGCGGCTGATGCCATCGAGCCGGAAACCGATCATGCGGTCCGCCAGCGTCCGGTCCGGCGCTCGATCGGCTGCACGATGAAGCCCTCGATCGCCAGCACGACCGCGATGAAGGCCAGCGAGTAAGCGAGGATGCCGGCGATGTCGAAGTAGTTGAAGAAGGTGCGGATCTGGAAGCCGATGCCGTTCGGCCGACCCAGGAGCTCGACCACCAGCACGATCTTCCAGGTGAGTGCCAGACCCGCCCTGGCCGACGCGATGAAGCTCGGTGCGAGTTGCGGCAGCACCACCTGGCGCAACACCTTCCAGCGCGAGACGCCGAAGACCTGGGTGGCCTCGAGGAGCTGGCGGTCGAGTGCCCTGGCGCCTTCGCGCATGATCGCCGCGACGGTCGGCGCCTTGTTGATGGTGACGGCGAGGATGGCCGCGGTTTCGCTGAGGCCAAACCAGACGTAGCAGAGCACGATCGTGACCAGAGCCGGCATGTTGAGTGCGATCGAGAGCCAGCCGCCGAAGACCGCGTCTGCCGAGGGCGAACGGCCGAGCGCGATCCCGATCGCGCTGCCGATCACCATGGCAAAGGCGAAGGCGACGACGACCCGCGCCAGGGTCACACCGAGGCTGAAGAGGAGATCGCCAGACATCAGGTGCCGGTAGCCGGTCTCGAGCGTCGCCCAGGGCGCCGGGAACAGCGCCGGGTCGGCGATCAGAATCGCCGCGACCTGCCAGAGCGCGATGAGCGCCACAAAGGACGGCAGCTTGAGCCGGAGCCATTCCGGCTTCTGCCGCGGCACTTCGAGCGCTGCCGCCAGCTTCATGGGCGATAGGCGGGATAGAAGGTGCCGGCCGGCAGCGATTCCAGACCGGCGACCGCTTCCTGGTCGATGCTGCGCATCAGGTCGAAAGCCTCGGAAGCGGCGGCGACGTCGGCCGCGCTGTAGCCTTCGGGAATGCCTTCGCGATAGCCGGCCTTCAGGATCTCGAACAGGCTGTCGCTGTCAGCATCCATCTTCGGCCGCAGCTTCTGCCAGACCGCGTCATCGGTCTTCATCACCTGCTTGGCCTCATAGGAGGCGTCGATCAGGCCCTTGGCGAGTGCGGGATTGTCCTTGGCCCATTTCTCGCTGAACACCCAACCGAGCAAAGGCGGCGCGGTCTTGATGCCGAGCGCGGGCAGGATCTCGCCGATCGTGAGCAGCGGCACCATGCCCTTTTCCTTGAGCCGGGCGTTGAAGTTCCAGAAGTTGAGCACGCCGTCCAGTTTGCCCCGCAGCATCAGCTCGTTCAGCATCGGCGGTGCCGCGAATTGCGCGTCGATCGCCTTGGCGAGGTCCATGCTCTCGGTCTTCTGCGCATAGGCCTGGAGCAGCACCCAGCTCTTGTCGCTGGCGCCGCCGGCGATGCCGACGCTCTTGCCTTTGAGGTCGCCCAGCGTCTTGTAGCCCTTGGCCGGATCGACCATCAGCGCGCCGACCGAGCGCGAGAACGGCACGAAGGTGAAGTCGCGGCCGAGCGCGCGCTGCTTGGCGACCCAGATCCAGTCGGTGACGATGGCATCGACATCGCCGGAGAGCAGCGCGACGCTGGTCGCGTCCTTGTCGGCCAGCACCACCGGCTTCAGCGCAAAGCCGTGCTTCTGGTCGATGCCGTCCGCAATGACGCCGAGCTCCCAGTTGACCGTGCCGAATTTCAGCGTGCCGACGCGGACATCGGGATCGGCTTGGGCCGAACCGAAGGCGAGGGTGATCAGCGAGAGCGCGGCAAGAACCAAAGAACAGAGCTTGGCCATTCCGCTTTCTCTCCCGGGAACAACCGCCGTCTTCTAGCGATGGAGCGCGGCGGCGTGTCGCTTCAGATGATCGGCCATGAAGGTCTGGATGAAGTAGTAGTTGTGGCTGTAGCCGGGATGGAGGCGGAGCTCCACCGGCTGGCCGACCTTCACCGCAGCCTTCTCGAACAGATTGGGATGGAGCTGCTCGGTCAGGAACTCGTCATCCAAGCCCTGGTCGATCAGGATCTCGGAATGGAACGCCTGGTTCTGCACCAGCTCGGTCGCGTCATAGGCGCGCCAGGAGGCCTTGTCCTTGCCGAGATAACCGCTGAACGCCTTGTTGCCCCAGGGACACTGGGTCGGCGCGCAGATCGGCGCGAAAGCGGAGACCGAGCGATAGCGCTTCGGGTTGCGGAGCGCCGAGACCAGCGCGCCATGGCCGCCCATCGAATGACCGAAGATCGACTGCCGCTCCGGATCGACGGAAAAGCCGTTGGCAATCACCTCGGGGAGCTCGTGGTTGACGTAGGAGTACATCCGCCAATGCCTGGCCCAGGGCTGCTCGGTCGCATCGACATAGAAGCCGGCGCCGACGCCGAAGTCCCAATGGTCCGACTGGCCGGGGAAATCGGTGCCGCGCGGGCTGGTATCCGGCGTCACCAGCGCGATGCCGAGCTCGGCGGCGAGGCGCTGGGCGCCGGCCTTGATCGCGAAGGTCTCTTCGTTGCAGGTGAGGCCGGCGAGATAGGTCAATGCCGGCACCCGCTCGGTCTCCGCCTGCGGCGGCAGATAGACGCCGAACCGCATGGGGAGGCCGATTTCGCGCGATTGATGACGGAAGTAGCCCTGCCAACCACCGAAGCAACGGTGCCGAGAGAGCGTCTCCAATGCAGGTGCGGTGGCGGTCTGTACGAAACTCTGTGCCATTGTACTGGGCGATCAATCCTTCAGGATCAGTAGATCACGACGCCGCGGATCGACGTGCCTGCCTTCATCAGCTCGAAGCCCTTGTTGATGTCCTGCAGCGGCATGGTGTGCGTGATCAGGTCGTCGATATTGATCTTCTTGTCCATGTACCAGTCGACGATCTTCGGCACATCGGTGCGGCCCCGGGCGCCGCCGAACGCGGTGCCTTTCCAGACCCGGCCGGTGACCAGCTGGAACGGTCGGGTGGAGATCTCCTGGCCCGCACCGGCGACGCCGATGATGACCGAGACGCCCCAGCCCTTATGCGCGCATTCCAGCGCCTGGCGCATCGTCTTCACGTTGCCGATGCATTCGAAACTGTAATCCGCGCCGCCCTTGGTCAAGTCCACGAGATAGGGGACGAGGTCGCCCTGGACTTCCTTCGGGTTCACGAAATGCGTCATGCCGAACTTCTCGCCCAGCGCTTTACGCGCCGGGTTGAGGTCGACGCCGACGATCATGTTGGCGCCCGCCAGACGGCAGCCCTGGATCACGTTGAGGCCGATGCCGCCCAGGCCGAACACGACGCAATTGGCGCCGATCTCGACCTTCGCGGTGTTGATCACCGCGCCGACGCCGGTGGTGACGCCGCAGCCGATGTAGCAGACCTTGTCGAACGGCGCGTCCTCGCGAATCTTCGCCAGCGCGATCTCCGGCAGCACCGTGTGGTTTGAGAAGGTCGAGCAGCCCATGTAGTGCAGGACCTTCTTGCCCTTGTACGAGAACCGGCTGGTCCCGTCAGGCATCAGGCCCTGGCCCTGGGTCGAACGGATCTTCTGGCAGAGATTGGTCTTGCGGCTGAGGCAGTACTCGCATTCGCGGCATTCCGGCGTATAGAGCGGGATGACATGGTCGCCCTTCTTCAGCGACTTCACGCCCGGGCCGACTTCGACCACGATGCCGGCGCCCTCATGACCGAGGATTGCGGGGAAAGCGCCCTCGGGGTCTTCGCCCGACAGAGTGAACCAATCGGTGTGGCAAAGACCGGTCGCCTTGATTTCCACCATGACCTCGCCCTCTTTGGGGCCTTCGAGGTCCACATCGTCGATAACGAGAGGCTTGCCGGCCTCCAGCGCCAAAGCTGCCTTGGTCTTCATGTCGTTTCCCTGTAGATCGGTCCCAGAATGCTGCACCGGCCCCGGAAAATCGGGGCGAAGATGGAGCGCAGATGATTGAACAGGAATGCTAACGAGAAGTCGACAGGCTCCGAAATTGGACTTTGGAAGGAGGCCATAAGAGTCAATAATATGGCCATGAAACACACCCGGCCGGGCGTCGCAAAAAAGAAGATCCGGCCGTCTTGGGAGAGGGACTCTTGGAAGTCCTTGGGGAGGGCAGGATGATCGTCACGGAGAAGGTCGTCACCGAGAAGGAAAAGCTGCGCCACGGAACCGCGCGCGGCAGCGGAATCCGCTGGGCGGTGCAGGAATGTGGCGACCGCGGCCAGCTGAAATCGGCGGTGGCCGAATTGCTGGACGCGATCGCCCATGAGGACAGCGAGCTCGTCCTGCTGTTCTGCTCGCCGCAATTTCATATTCCCGAGATTGCGGCGGCGGTCGGTGCCCATGGCGGCAACACCAGCCGAATCGCCGGCTGCACCACGGCGGGCGAGCTGACGCCGCTCGGCCATCGCGACGGCACGATCGCCGGAATCAGCTTCCCAGCCGAGCATTTCGTGACCAGCTTCCGCGTGTTCGAGCAGCTTTCGAAGTTCGAGATCGCTGATGGCTTCACCGACGCGCGCGCCATGCTGGTCGATCACGAGGCGGTGCAGGCGCGGCACGGCAAAATGCACACCTTCGGCGTGCTGATCAATGACGGCCTCTCGATGCGCGAAGAGGCGATCGCCAGCGCCTTCGGCAACGCATTGGGCCATGTGCCGCTGGTGGGCGGCTCGGCCGGCACCAGCGCCATGACCAACGAGCCCAACATGTTCCTGGGCGATCGCGTGCTCACCAATGCCGCGCTGCTGATGCTGATCTCGACCGATCTCGATTTCCGGGTGTTCCAGACGCAGCATTTCGAGCCGCTGGACCAGCAGCTCGTCATCACCCGCGCGGATCCCGGCCGCCGCGTCGTGATGCAGATCAACGCCGAGCCGGCGGCGCTGGAATATGCGCGGCTCCTCGGATTGGAACGCTCGGAGCTGACGCCCGGCGTCTTCGCGCTTCATCCTTTGGTCGTACGTGCCGGCGGGCGGCACTATGCGCGTGCCATTCAGAAGGTGAATGACGACGACAGCCTGCAGTTCTTCTGCGCGATTGATGAAGGAATCGTGCTCTCCATTGCGAAGAGCGGTGACCTGGTCGAGGACCTGGATTCGGTCTTCAACAAGCTGCATGAAGATTTGGGCGAGGTCGAAGCGGTTCTCGGATTCGACTGCATCCTGCGCTACATTGAGATGGAGCAGGGCCAGATGCTGAGCCCGGTCTCCAATCTCCTGCGGGCCAACAAGGTGGTCGGCTTCAACACCTATGGCGAGCAGTTCGGCACCATGCATATGAGCCAGACCTTCACCGGCATTGCCTTCGGGAACAACGTGAAGCGATGAACCTGCCCGCCGCCACTTCAACCGCTGCGCCGACCACTCCGACCTCGGGCGCTCCGACGCCGGAGCAGGAGAACGCGGCGCTGCGGCGCGAGGTCGCGAAGCTCAAGGAAATCAACCGCGCGCTGATGAAGCATGTCGAGCACAGCCTCGATCTGCAGGGCAATGCCTACCACCTGTTCCAGGCTGCGGTGCTCCTGGACCGCATGGTCAAGGAACGGACCCGAGAGCTCGAACAGGCGCTGGAGGCGGTCGCGAGCTCGAACCGCGAACTCAACGAGGCGGTGGTCGTCGGCCTCACCGCGCAGAACCGCTTGCGCGACGCAATCGACAGCATCTCGGAAGGGTTCGCGATCTTCGATCCCAAGGACAAGCTGATCCTCTGCAACCAGCGCTTTATGGATTTCTGGCCCAATCCTTCGATCGACATCCGCGCCGGCATCACCTTCGAGGAGCTGATCACCCGCGCGCTCAAAGACGGCTCGATCGTGACGCCGGAAGAGATGGCGCCGGAGCAGTGGGTCACCGATCGCCTGCAGCAGCGCGACGCGGCGAAGAGCTCGGGTTCCGGCCGCTGGGTCTATGCGCTTTCCAACGGCCGCTGGATCCAGGTGAATGACCGCCTGTCGCTGGAAGGCGGCATCGCCTCGATCTACACCGATATCACCGACATCAAGGATGCCGAGCGCCAGGAGCGCGAGCGCGCGCTGGCTGAACGCTCGCTGCATCTGCAGGCGACACTGGAATCGATGTCGATCGGTGTCGCGGTGTTCGACAAGGACCAGCGCCTGGTGACGGCGAACCGGCGCTATGGCGAATTGCTGGAGCTGCCCGCCTCGCTGACCACGCCGGGTGCCACCCTGCACAGCTTCCAGCGCTTCAACGACCAGCGCGACGTCTCCGAGCTCGGCACCGCATCCTTGCTGGTGACGGCGAATGCCGCGACACCGGCGGAGGTTTCGGTCAACGGCCGCTGGTTTGCGATCAAGCGCGACCCGATGCCGGATGGGGGCTTCGTGATCTCCTATGCCGAGATCACCGAGCGCCGCATGGTGGAAGAGGCGCTGCACGACACCGAGGAGCGCATCCGGCTCTTCGCCAATGCGATGCCGACCATGATGTCCTATGTGGACATCGAGGAGCATTACCAGTTCGTCAACCGTGCCTATCGCACCACCTATGGGCGGAACGGCAAGCGGATCCTCGGCCGTGAATTGAAGGCTGTGCTGGGCGAAGTCGAATACGGGATGCGCAAGCCCTATATCGACCGGGCTTTGCGCGGCTCGACCGTGGTGTTCGACACCCAGTTGCCTTCACCCGATGGCGAGCCGCGCTTCGGCCTCGCGACCTATGTGCCGCATCGCGGCGCAAGGGGACAGGTGGTCGGGTTCTTCGTGCTCATCCAGGACATTACCGAGCGCCGGCGGTCCGAGCGGATTCTCGAAGCCGCCAAGGAAGAGCTGGAGCGCCGGGTTTATGAGCGCACGGCCTCGCTGCAGCAGTTGAACGAGACGCTGCTGTCGGAAGTCGTGGAACGCCGCCGCATCGCTGCCGAGCTGCAGAAATCGAAGGTCGAAGCCGAGCGCGCCAACCTGTCGAAGACCCAGTTCCTGGCCGATGCCAGTCACGACTTGCTGCAGCCGCTGAATGCTGCGCGCCTCTTCGTCTCTGCGATGCAGGATCGGCAATTGCCGGAAGGCCTGCCGCCGATGATCGGCAAGGTCGATCAGGCGCTCTCCAACGTCGAGGACATCCTCAACATCCTGCTCGACATCTCCAAGCTCGATGCCGGCAAGGTCGCGGTCAACATGCGGCGCGTGCCGCTGACCGCGGTGATGACCTCGTTGCACGACGAGATCGCGCCCTTGGCCGAGCGCGGCGGGATCGAGCTCCACTTCATGCCGTCCTCGCTGATCGTCAACACCGACGTGCGGCTGCTGCGGCGCCTGCTGCAGAATTTCCTCACCAATGCCTGCCGCTACACGCCGAGCGGGCGAATATTGTTCGGCGCCCGGCGGCGCGGCAATCACGTCGAGCTGCAGGTCGCGGACACCGGCATCGGCATCCACAAGGACAGCCTTGATGAGATCTTTCAGGAATTCCAGCGCCTGACCGATATCGGCGGCGGCAAGAAGGGCTATGGTCTCGGCCTCTCGATCGTGCGGCGCATCAGCCGATTGTTGAACCATCCGGTGCGCGTGCGTTCGGAACCCGGCAAGGGCTCGGTCTTCTCGGTGCTGGTGCCGCTCGCGACCGAGGCGACGGAACTCATCGAGGTGCCGGCCCCGGAGCCGGTCTCCAACGCATCGGTCGACCAGATCCATGCGCTGATCGTCGAGAACGAGCCCGATGTGCTGGAGGGCATGGCCAGTCTGCTCGGCACCTGGGGTTGCCACTACCTGGCGGCGCCGAACCAGGAGCAGGCGCTCGCGGCGGTCAACGAGAGCGGCCGTCGGCCGGACATCCTGCTGGTGGATTACCACCTCGACAACAACGTGCTGGGCACCGAGGTGATCGCGGCTTTGCGCAAGCAGCTCGGCACCGACATCCCGGCGGTGGTGATCACCGCCGACCGCAGCGCCGAGGTGCAGCACGTCATTCAGGAGATGCCGGCGGCCACCCTGCTCCCGAAACCGATCAAGCCGGCACGGTTACGCGCTCTGGTCGCCTCGGTTCGTCGCTGAGACGTAGCGGCAGTAATTCTCGTAGAGAATGACCGCCTGGGTGCGGCTGGTGACGCCGAGCTTCTGCAACAGCGTCGAGACGTGCGACTTCACCGTGGTGATCTGCACATTGGTGTTGTAGGCGATCAGCTTGTTCGCCATGCCCTGGGCCATCAGCTCCAGCACGCGGCGCTGCTGGTTGGTCAGGAGCTCGAAGCGGCAGAGCACCGCCTCGTCGATCACCGGCGCGTCTTCGGTCACCGGCTCCGCCTTTGCACCCTGCTCCTCGGGCGGGGTGTAGCTGCCGCCGTCGAGGATGGTCTTGATGGCGCTGGCGATCTCCGCGCGCGGCAGCGACTTCGGGATGTAGCCGATCGCGCCCGCATCCAGGCATTCCCGCACCACGAAACTGTCGGTCAGCGCCGAAATGACCGCGATCGGCACGTCCGGGCGGCGAACCCTGAGCGCGCGGATGCCCTTGACGCCGCTCATCCCCGGCATGCGGAGGTCGAGCAGGATCAGATCGAGGTCCTCATGGTTGGCGACGTGATCGAAGGCTTCGCTGATCGAGCCGGATTCGATGACGCCCACGTCGTCGTCCATGCCCTGCAGGGCGCCGACGATGGCTTCGCGGAATAAGGGGTGATCGTCTGCGACCAGAACCTTCATCATGACGAATCCCTCCCAGGGCAGCGTTAGTAGTTGTTCGAATTGAAGGCCACAATCGGCTGCCTTGTCAACGCGACAAGCCATATACAGCGACAACTGGCCGCGCGTCGAGGAAGCGGTTGGCTTCCGGGCAGGCGTTGTGGCGAACTTGCATCGATCGGCCCCGACTTTGTTGCCTTCATGCGACAGCGGCGCACGGCAAGGCACGGACACAAAGACCTTTTACCCGATTCGGCCCGCTTCGTTTTGCGGCGCGGAACTCCGTTGCGGGCGCCGTTTTGGTCACGCAAACGGGAGGCTCAGATTATGCGTGGTCGGGTGGGTCGGTCGCCGGACGTTGCCGCTCATGAGCGCGACACGGCGGGGCGCTGCAAACTTCTTTTCGTTACCTCTGAAATCGCGGATTTCCTGAAAGTGGGCGGGCTCGGCGAAGTCTCCGCCGGCCTGCCGCGCGCGCTGCGGCGCATCAGCGACGCGCGGGTGCTGCTGCCGGGCTATCGCGCGGTGCTTGCCGCCAATCCGGACATGCGGATCGTGGCCGCGCTGCCGGGCGTCGCCGGGATCCCGCCTTGCGAGATCGGCGAGATCATGACCCAAGACGGGCTCACCCTGCACATCGTGGTGGCGGGCGACCTGTTCGACCGGCCGGGCAACGCCTATCTCGACGATCACGCCAATCCCTGGGATGACAACGACGTCCGCTTCGCGCGGCTCGCCATGGCGGCGGTCGAGCTCGCGCGCGGCGTGCCGGCGCTGGGATGGAAACCGGACGTGCTGCATTTGAACGACTGGCCCGGCGCACTCGCCGCCGGCTATCTCGACTGGCAGCGGGTCCGCGTGCCGAGCATCCTCACCATCCACAATCTCGCCTATCAGGGCCTCTATGGCTGCGATCGCCTCAATCGCCTGGCCATTCCGGCGGAAGCCTTCGCCATGGATGGCGTCGAGTTCCATGGCAAGATCTCGTTCCTCAAGGCCGGCATCTTTTACGCGTCGCAGATCACGACCGTGAGCGCCACCTATGCCAAGGAGATCACCACGCCGGAATTCGGCTGCGGTCTCGACGGGCTGCTGCGGGTCAGGAGCGGCCAGGGCCGTTTGACGGGCATCCTCAACGGCATCGACGAGAGCTGGGATCCGGGCACCGATCCCACCCTCCCGCATCCCTTCGACAGCGTGAACTGGCGCGGCAAGGAGGCCAACGCACAGCACTTGCGCGACGCCTTTGGCCTTGCGGTCAGCCGCGGGCCCTTGTTCGCGGTGGTCTCGCGCCTGGTCCACCAGAAGGGCCTCGACCTCACCATGGCGGCGATCGAATCGATCGTGCGCGACGGCGGCCAGCTGGTCGTCACCGGCGAGGGCGAGCCCGAAGTCGAAAACGCATTGCTCGCGACGGCAGCGCGGCATCCGCAATCGATCGCGGTCAAGATCGGCTATGAAGAGCCGACCGCGCGGCGGATCTTCGCCGGCAGCGATTTCCTGCTCATGCCGTCGCGCTTCGAACCTTGCGGGCTCAGCCAGATGTATGCCCAGCGTTTCGGCTCGCTGCCGATCGCCCATAACACCGGCGGGCTTGGCGATACGATCGAGGACGGCGCCACTGGATTCCTGTTCAGCGGGGCGACTGCCGAGACGTTCGCCCAGGCGATCCACCGCGCGAAATCGGTGTTCGACCGCAAGGACCAATTCGAGGCGATGCGGCGCCGTGCGATGGCGCGGCCGAGCGGCTGGGGCGAGGCGGCCAAATCCTACATGGATGTCTATCGGCGGGCGCTGACACGGGATATGCGCGTCGCCGCCTAAGTCGGGTTTTGTGCGGAACGATCAAAGGCCGCGGATCGTTAACCCCACGAGTGCCGCCGGATCACGCGCGCGGCACCGACTGCGAATCCGTCACAGGGCTGTTTTTCATGCAGGACCGGCAAACGGCGTCGCGGCCGTCGATCTATTATTTTCACCCGGCGCTCGGCGGCGAGATGGCGGGCTGGACCCGCCATCTGGATCGCTGCGGCGCCATGGGCTTCTCGCATCTGCTGCTCGCTCCGCTGTTCCAGCCCGGGCGCAGCGGCAATATCTTCCTGACCGCCGATCACGACGCTTGCCATCCTGCACTGCAAGCGAACGCGCCTGCATCATCGCAGCTGCGGAATCTCGCCGCGGATTGTCATCGCCGCGGAATGAAGCTCTGGCTCGACTTGGTGCTGGACCGTGTCGCGCGGGAAGCACGGGTTGTTGCCGAGCACCCGCAGTGGTTTGTCGGTGGCGGCGAAGATCCGCTCCCCGATCCGCGCAGCATCATCCGCACCAGCCAGGCCGCGAGCTTTGCTTACGGCAACGGGACGAGCGGTGAGATTCTCGATTGGTGGAAGGCGCGGATCCAGGAATGGCTCGAGGCCGGGGTCGATGGTTTCCGCCTCGATCAGCCGCAGATAGTTCCGCCGCATGCGCTGAAAGAACTGATCGCGGGGGCGAAGGCGACACATCCGGACTGCCGCTTCGTTGCCTGGACGCCGGGCCTCAGCGCCGAGCAGATCGGAAGCCTCAAGGATTGCGGCCTCGATTTCACCGTCGCCTCGACCTGCTGGTGGGATTTCAAGGGCGAGTGGTTTCTGGAAGGGCAGGAGACGCTGGCCGCGGTGGCGCCGCCCCTGGCTCTGGCAGAAGCGCCCTTCGCGCGCCGCCTCGCCGAGCAGTTTGCCAGCAGCGATGCGCTGGAGCGCGGCTATCGCCGGACCATCGAATATTGTGCCAGCGACGGCAACGGCTGGCTGATGCCGATGGGCTTCGAGTTCGGCAGCGCGCTGCCGCTGGAGACCGCCCGTTCCGATGCCGCCGTCTTCGAGCGCCAGGAGAAGTCCGGCAACATCCGCCTGATCGACGAGATCGCCGCCGCCAATGCCCGCGCAGGCAAGCTGTTCGACGGCAAGCCGGTGCGCTGGCGCGTCCTTTCTGCGCCCAATGCTTCGGTCTTCGCCGAGGTTTCGGGGACCGGCGACACTGGAACACTGCGCCTGGTCAATGCCGAGGCCCTGGTCACCCAAAGCGTCGACATCGCCCTGCTGCTGTCCCGTTCCGGTCGCGCCTGGACGCTCAAGGAGAAGCCGCTCGGCTTGGACGGCACGCAGATCCACCTGCAGCCGGCGGAGGTGCTGTTGCTGGAATTGATGCCCGCCAGTGCCGTGAAGCTGCCGACGCCGCAATCCAAGCGCCAGGCGTTGGCGGCGGCCAAGACACCGCGCGCGGCGATCATGCATATCACGCCGGCGGTGGAAGGCGGCGACTACCCGGCGAAGCGCGTGGTCGGCGAGCGCGTCGCCGTGGAAGCGGACATCTTCAGCGACGGACATGGCGAACTCGCCGCCGATCTGCTCTGGCGCCCCGGCGATCAGGCGGATTGGCGCCGGGTGCCGATGACATTCCTCGGCAACGACCATTGGACCGCGCATTTCCGACCCGAGCGGGTCGGCGACCATGTCTTCACCATCGAAGCCTGGCGCGACGATTTCGCCTCGCTGCAGCATGGCACGCTGAAGAAGCGCGATGCCAAGATCGCGATCGATCTTGAGCTCCTGGAGATGTCTACCTTCCTCGACCGGCATGTGCCGCCGCCGGCCGAGCGGGGTGAAGCGGTGAAAGCTTTCATGGCGAAGCTGCATCGCGCCAAGAAGGACGAGCGGCGTGATCTGCTGCTGTCGAAAGAGGCGGTGGCAGCCATGCGCGACGTGCCGCCGGAAGAAGCGCGCATCCGCCACCAGCCGGCCGTGCCGCTCACGGTCGATCGGGGCGCCGCTCTTTTCTCGAGCTGGTATGAAATCTTCCCGCGCTCGATGAGCGGCACGACCGAACGACACGGCACCTTTGACGACGTGATCGCGCAGCTGCCGCGGATCGAGGCCATGGGCTTCGACACGCTCTACTTCACGCCGATCCATCCGATCGGACGCGTGAATCGCAAGGGCAAGAACAACAGCACGACGTCACAGCCGGGCGAGCCGGGGAGTCCTTACGCCATAGGCTCAGAAGAGGGCGGGCATGACGCGATCCATCCGGAACTCGGAACGATCGCGGATTTCCGGCGGATGCGCGACGCCGCGGCGGAGCACGGGCTGGAGATCGCGCTCGACTTCGCGATCCAATGCGCGCCGGATCATCCCTGGCTGAAGGAACATCCGGAGTGGTTTGCCTGGCGGCCGGACGGCAGCATCGCCTATGCCGAGAACCCGCCGAAGAAATACGAGGACATCGTCAACGTCGATTTCTATGCGCCGGGCGCGGTGCCGGGCCTTTGGCTCGCCTTGCGCGACGTCTTCCTCTATTGGCGGATGGAAGGGGTGCGGACGTTCCGGGTCGACAACCCACACACCAAGCCGCTGCCGTTCTGGCGCTGGATGATCGCCGATATCCGCGCGCGCTATCCCGACACGATCTTCCTCTCCGAAGCCTTCACCCGGCCGCAGGTGATGTACGAGCTGGCGAAGGTCGGCTTCAGCCAGTCCTATACCTACTTCACCTGGCGCAACACCAAGCCGGAGCTGGAGTCCTATCTCAAGGAGCTGGCCGACGGGCCGCCGAAAGACTTCTTCCGGCCGCATTTCTTCGTCAACACGCCGGACATCAACCCGTATTTCCTGCAGCGGTCCGGCCGCGCGGGATTCCTGATCCGCGCCGGTCTCGCCGCGACCATGTCGGGACTCTGGGGCATCTATAGCGGCTTCGAGCTCTGCGAAGGCACGCCGCTGCCGGGCCGGGAGGAATATCTCGATTCCGAGAAATACGAGATCCGCGCCTGGGATTGGAACCGGCCGGGCAACATCACCGCCGAGGTTACGCAACTCAATCACATCCGCCGCCGCAATCCGGCTTTGCAGACGCATCTCGGCATCAAGTTCATCGCCGCGTCGAACGACAACATCACCGCTTTCATCAAATCCACGCCGGAGCGCGACAACGTGATCCTGGTCGCGATCAATCTCGATCCTTTCCACGCCCAAGAAGCCTGGATCGAGATTCCGCTCTGGGAGTGGAGCCTTCCCGACCATGCCGGCATTGATGTCGAGGACCTGATCGGCGGTTCGAAGTTCCGGTGGCAGGGCAAGAGCGGGTCGATCCGTCTCGATCCCTATGAATTGCCTTACGTCATCTGGCGGATCGCCGTGCCATCGGGAGAGCATGTCCCAGGAGCGCATTGATGAGCCGACGCGAGAAGCCGAAACTGCCGGTCGATCCGCTCTGGTACAAGGACGCGGTCATCTACCAGCTGCATGTGAAGTCGTTCATGGATGCAAACGGCGACGGCATCGGCGACTTCAAGGGCCTGCTGCAGCGCCTCGATCACGTGGTCGAGCTCGGCGCCAACACGATCTGGATCCTGCCCTTCTATCCCTCGCCACGGCGCGACGACGGCTATGACATCGCCGAGTATCGCAAGGTGTCGCCGGATTACGGGACGATGGCGGACTTCAAGAAGTTCGTGAAGGCCGCCCATGAGAAGGGCATCCGTGTCATCACCGAGCTCGTGATCAACCATACGTCCGATCAGCATCCCTGGTTCCAAAGGGCGCGGCGCGCGAAGAAAGGTTCCGCGGCGCGCGATTTCTATGTCTGGTCCGATTCAGACAAGGTCTATTCCGGCACCCGGATCATCTTCATCGACACCGAGAAATCGAACTGGACCTGGGACGAGGTCGCCGGCCAGTATTTCTGGCACCGGTTCTATTCGCACCAGCCGGATCTGAACTTCGACAATCCGAAGGTCCTGAAAGAGATCTTCTCGATCATGAAGTTCTGGCTCGACATGGGAGTCGACGGACTCCGGCTCGACGCCATTCCCTATCTGATCGAGCGCGAGGGCACCAACAACGAGAACCTGCCGGAGACCCACGAAGTCCTGAAGAAGATCCGCGCCGAGATGGACCGGCTCTATCCGGGCAAGATGCTGCTCGCCGAGGCCAATCAATGGCCGGAGGACACCCAGGTCTATTTCGGCGACGGCGACGAATGCAACATGTCGTTCCACTTCCCGCTGATGCCGCGGATCTACATGGCGATCGCCCAGGAGGACCGCTTCCCGATCTCGGACATCCTGCGGCAGACGCCGAAGATCCCGGACAATTGCCAATGGGCGATCTTCCTCAGGAACCACGATGAGCTGACGCTCGAAATGGTGACCGACAAGGAGCGCGACTATCTCTGGGAGGCCTATGCCTCGGACCGCCGCGCGCGATTGAATCTCGGCATCCGCCGCCGCCTGGCGCCGCTGGTGCAGCGCGACCGCCGGCGGATCGAGTTGATGAACGGGCTGCTGCTCTCGATGCCGGGGACGCCCGTCCTCTATTACGGCGACGAGATCGGCATGGGCGACAATATCTATCTCGGCGACCGGGATGGCGTGCGCACGCCGATGCAATGGTCGATCGATCGCAACGGCGGTTTCTCCAAGGGTGATCCGGCGAAGCTGGTGCTGCCGCCGATCATGGATCCGGCCTATGGCTATCAGGCGGTCAATGTCGAGGCGCAGGGCGCCGATCCGCATTCGCTGCTCAACTGGACGCGGCGCATGCTGGCGGTGCGCAAGCAGACCGCGGTCTTCGGCCGCGGCGAGTTCAAGCTGCTGGCGCCGGGCAACCGCAAGATCCTCGCCTATTTGCGGACGCTCGGCGACGATGTGGTGCTCTGCGTCAACAACCTCTCGCGCACGGCGCAGGCGGTCGAGCTCGATCTGGCGCAATTCGCCGGCCGCGTGCCGGTCGATATGGTGGGCGGCAGCGCCTTCCCGCCGATCGGGCAGCTTACCTATCTGCTGACCCTGCCGCCCTATGGCTTCTATTGGTTCACCCTCGGCGTCAGCGCCAACATGCCCGACTGGCACAAGCCGGCGCCCGAGCAGATGCCGGAATACATCACCCTGGTCTTGCGGAAATCCGTGGCCGAGCTGCAGCAGCCGGCCCTGAGGAAGCAGCTGGAGGAGGAGATCCTCCCCACCTATCTGCCGAAGCGCCGCTGGTTCGGCGCCAAGGATTCGGCGGTGCCGAAGCTGGAGGTCAACTGCCAGCCGGCCTTCCCGGAATCGCCTTATCCGGTGGTGCTCTGCGAGATCAAGCTGGCCGGAAGCGGCGAACGCTATCAACTTCCGCTGACCATCCTTTGGGAAGACGACATCGTAAGCGCTCTGCCGCAGCAATTGGGACTCGCGCGGGTGCGGATCGGCCGCCGCGTCGGGCTGCTGACCGACGCCTTCGCACTCGATACCTTCCCGCTGATGCTGTTGCAGCATCTGAAGAAGGAATCGGTGCTGGAGCGCGGCGAGGAAACGACTCACTTCATCCCGACCGTGCTGCTGACGGAATACGAGTTCGCGGAGGAGAATCCGCAAGTCCGCAGCTTGGCCGCCGAGCAGTCCAACAGCACCGTGGTGATCGACGACAAGGTCATCATCAAGCTGCTGCGCCGGATCGAGGACGGCATCCATCCGGAGGCCGAGATCGGCCACTATCTCGCCGCGCACGACTATCGCAACAGCTCGCCGGCGCTGGGCGAGATCCGCCGCGTGGCACCCGACGGCACGCCGCGCACGCTCGCGGTGGTGCAGGGCTTCCTGCGCAACCAGGGCGACGGCTGGGCCTGGGCGCTCGCCTATCTCGCCCGCGCGCTCGAGGATGGGGCGCTGGCGACGCAGGCCGGGCATGATGGCGCGACCACGGCCGAGCTGATGGCGCCGTACGAGAACTTCGCCGCCATGATCGGCAAGCGTCTCGCCGAGCTCCACGCCTGCCTCGCCCAGCCGAGCGACGATCCGGCCTTCGCGCCGGAGTCCGCCGGCAAGGACGATGTCGCGGCCTGGGAGGCGGCGGCGCAGGACCAGCTCGACCGCGCCTTCGAGGCTTTGGAGAAGGCCAAGGCGAATCTCGATCCGGACACTGCCGCGATTGCGGCGAAGTTCCTCGGCAGGCGCCGCGAGACGCACGACCTCGTGCGCAAGATGGCCCATGCCAAGAATGCCGGCCTGAAGACCCGCATCCATGGCGACTTCCATCTCGGCCAGGTCCTGGTGGTGCAGAACGACATCCACATCATCGATTTCGAAGGCGAGCCGGCCAAGCCGCTGAAAGCACGCCGCGCCAAGGCGAGTCCGTTGCGCGACATCGCCGGCATCCTGCGCTCCTTCGACTATGCTGCGGCGGCGAGCGTGCACAACCGGCCGCCGACCTCGCCGCAGCTCGACCAGAAGCAGCTCGATCTCCTGGAGCAGTTCACCGCCGCGGCCGGAGAAGCTTTCCGCAAGGCCTATCAGGCGGTGCTGCTGGAAGCGACGAACCCCTGGCTCGACGCGGAATCCGGCGAGCGCCTCGCGCGCATGTTCCTGATCGAAAAGGCCGCCTATGAAATCTGCTACGAGGCGGCGAACCGTCCGGCCTGGATCGCGTTTCCGCTGCGTGGTCTGACCCGGCTCCTCGAACGCAAGACGGAGAAGATGCTTGAGCCGCAGCACGCATGACATAGCGCCGGATCCCGGCGCACTCGAAGCTCTGCTGCGTGGCCGGTTGGGCGATCCGTTCAGCCTGCTCGGCCCGCACCGCGGGAAGAAGGGCACGGTGATCCGCACCTTCCAGCCGGGCGCCAAGGCGGTCGAAGTTCATCCGATCCAGAAAGACGAGGTCAACGAGAAGCTGGAGCCGATCCACCAGTCCGGCGTCTTTGTCGGCGAGGTGGTGGATCCCGGCCGCTATGTGCTCCGCGTCGAATGGCCGGAGACGGTGCAGGAGACCGAGGATCCCTATTCCTTCGGCACGTTGCTGGGCGATGTCGACCTGCATCTGATCAGCGAGGGTACGCATCGCAATCTGGGTGCGACGCTCGGCGCGCAGGTGATGGAGCAGGGCGGGGTCGCCGGCGTGCGCTTTGCGGTCTGGGCGCCGAACGCGCGTCGGGTCTCGGTCGTCGGCGACTTCAACAACTGGGACGGAAGGCGACATGGCATGCGCCTCCGCCACAGCGCCGGCGTCTGGGAGCTGTTCATCCCGCGGCTCCGCCCCGGCACCATCTACAAGTACGAGATCGTCGCGCCTTCCGGCGAGGTGCTGCCGCTGAAGGCCGATCCGGTGGCGCTCCGTGCCGAGGTGCCGCCGGCCACGGCCTCGATGGTGGCCGATCTCTCGCTGATCTCCTGGACCGATGCCGAATGGGAGGCGCAGCGTGCCCAGCGCCAGACCGCGCAGGCGCCGATGTCGATCTATGAGGTGCATGCCGGCTCATGGTTCCGCGCCGATGGCGGTGAGCCCACGTGGAACGACTTGACCGAGCGGCTGATCCCCTACGTCAAGGACATGGGCTTCACCCATATCGAGCTGCTGCCGGTCATGGAGCATCCCTTCTCCGGCTCCTGGGGCTATCAGCCGATCGGCTTGTTCGCGCCGACCTCGCGCTATGGTTCCTGCGAGGATTTCGCGCGCTTCGTCGATGCCTGCCATCGCGCCGAGATCGGCGTGATCCTGGATTGGGTGCCGGCGCATTTCCCGAGCGACGCGCACGGCCTCGCCGTCTTCGACGGCACGCATCTCTACGAGCACCAGGATCCGCGCGAAGGTTTCCACCATGACTGGAACACCCTGATCTTCAATTTCGGCCGGCGCGAGGTGCGCGGCTACCTGATCGCGAGCGCGCTCCATTGGCTGCGCGCCTATCACATCGATGCTTTGCGCGTCGATGCCGTCGCCTCCATGCTCTACCGCGATTACAGTCGAAAACAGGGTGAATGGGTCCCGAACGTCTATGGCGGCCGCGAGAATCTGGAAGCCGTGCAATTCGTGCAGGAGCTCGCCGGAATCATGCGCCATGATTTCCCCGACCGCCTGCTGATCGCCGAGGAATCGACCGCCTGGCCTGGCGTCACCCGCCCCGCCGATGAGGGCGGCCTCGGCTTCCAGTTCAAATGGAACATGGGCTGGATGAACGACACCTTGCGCTACATCTCGCGCGATCCGGCCTTTCGGTCGTGGCATCACGACGACATGACCTTCGGACTGATCTACGCTTTCTCCGAACGCTTCATCCTGCCGCTCTCCCATGACGAGGTGGTGCACGGCAAGCATTCCATCCTCGGCCGCATGCCGGGCGACGACTGGCAGCGCTTCGCCAATATGCGCGCCTATCTCGCCTTCATGTGGTCGCATCCGGGCAAGAAGCTCATCTTCATGGGCACCGAGATCGCAGAGCCGTTCGAGTGGAATCACGATGCGCAGGTGAACTGGTGGCTGCTCGATCACGCGCCGCATTCCGGGATGCAGCGGCTGGTGCGCGATCTGAACCGACTCTATGCCGCGGAGCCGGCTTTGCATCGGCTCGATGCGGAGCCCAGCGGTTTCCGCTGGATCGTCGGCGACGATCGCGGGCAGAGCGCCTTGGCTTATCTTCGCTCGGCCGGCGAGAATGATCCGAAGCCGGTGCTGGCGGTCTGCAACTTCACGCCGGTGCCGCGCCAGGGCTATCGCGTCGGCGTGCCGCGCGGCGGGAACTGGCGCGAGCGGATGAACAGCGATGCCGGGATCTATGGCGGATCGAATATGGGCAATGGCGGATCGATCGCCGCCGAGCCGCATCCGATCCATGGTTTCGAGCATTCGCTTTCGCTGACATTGCCGCCGCTGGCCACGGTCTGGCTGCAGCCGGAATAAACATGGCGCGCTTCCCCGACCGGCTCGAGCCGGGCAGGCCGGATCCCCTGGGTGCGACCTGGGACGGGCTCGGGGTCAACTTCGCCGTCTTTTCCGCCAATGCCGATCGCATAGATCTCTGCCTGTTCGATCCCTCCGGGCGGCGGCAGCTCGCGCGACTGCCGCTGCCGGAATGCACCGACGAGATCTGGCACGGCTATCTGCCTGATGCAAAACCGGGCCTGGTCTACGGCTATCGCGCCGAGGGGCCGTACGATCCGAAGCACGGTCACCGCTTCAATGCGCACAAGCTGCTGCTCGATCCCTATGCCAGGCGGCTGATCGGCGATCTCAAATGGTCGGACGTGGTCTATGGCTATCGGGTCGGGAGTTCGCGCGGCGATCTCTCCCAGGACCGCCGCGACAGCGCCGCCGCGGTGCCGAAGGCGGCGGTCGCGGATTCCACCTTCAACTGGGGCGAGGACCGGCACCCGCATACGCCCTGGAAGCAGACCGTGATCTACGAGTTGCATGTGCGCGGCCATTCCATGCGACGCGACGACCTGCCGATGGCGGAGCGCGGCACCTTTGCCGCACTGGCCGATGCGCGCTCGATCGACCGGATGGTGAAGCTCGGCGTGACCGCGGTCGAGCTGATGCCGGTCCATGCCTCGATCGACGATCATTTCCTGGTGAAGAAGGACCTCGCCAACTACTGGGGCTACAACACGCTGGCCTTCTTCGCGCCGCAGCCGGGCTTTCTTTCGGACGGATCGCTGGCGGAGTTGCAGACCGCGGTGCGGCGGCTGCACGCGGCCGGCATCGAGGTGCTGCTGGACGTGGTCTACAACCACACCTGCGAGGCCGACGAGACCGGGCCGACGCTTTCCTTCCGCGGATTGGACAATGCCAGCTACTACCGGCTCGTGCCCAACGATCCACGGCGCTACATCAATGATACCGGCACCGGCAACAGCGTGAACCTTGCGCATCCGCGCGTGTTGCAAATGGTGATGGATTCCATGCGGTACTGGGTCGAGACCTTCCATATCGACGGCTTTCGCTTCGATCTCGGGGCCAATCTCGGCCGCGAGAGCGGTGGCTTCGATCCGGGCTCCGGATTCTTCGACGTGATCCGGCAGGATCCGGTGATCTCGAAGCTGAAGCTGATCTCCGAGCCCTGGGATCTCGGGCCCGGCGGCTACCAGCTCGGCAACCATCCACCGGGCTTTGCCGAATGGAACGACAAGTATCGCGACAGTGTGCGGCGGTTCTGGCGCGGCGATAAGCACCAATGCCCGGAACTGGCGACCCGACTCGCCGGATCCGGCGATCTCTTCGACCATCACAAGCGCCGGCCGTTTGCGTCGGTGAATTACGTCGCCTCGCACGACGGTTTCACCCTGGAAGACATCACCCGCTACAGCGCGAAGCACAATGCGGCCAATGGCGAGGACAATCGCGATGGGCATAACGAGAATTTCAGCAGTAACTGGGGCGTCGAGGGGCCGAGCGGCGATCTCGCGATCCGGGTCAAACGGGGGCGGGTGAAGCGCGCGATGCTGGCGACTTTGTTCTGCTCGCTCGGGACGCCGATGCTGCTGGCGGGCGACGAGCTCGGGCGCACGCAAGGTGGCAACAACAACGCCTATGCCCAGGACAACGAGACCTCGTGGATCGACTGGACCAAGGCGGCCGAGCCCGACAACCGCGATCTGGAGCGCTATGTCGCGCGTCTCGCCGCTCTCCGGCGCAATCATCCGACGTTGCGCGCCGATCGGTTCCTGCATGGCCGCAACGAGATCGCGCCCAATCTCCAGGACATCGAGTGGTTCAATGAAGACGGCGCGCCGATGGAGCCCAGGCATTGGCAGGATCCGGAGCGCCGCCTGCTTTCGGTGCGGCGTGCCGGTTTCATCAACGGCGGCGGTACGATCGAGGTCTCGCTGATGATGCTGAACGGCTCGGTCGAGGATCGTGCCTTCAAGGTGCCGTCGACCAACAACCTGCATTGGGCGCTGGCGCTCGACAGCAGCGATCCCAATCGCCTGCCGGGCGGGTTGGAATCCGAGACCGTGCAGGTGCCGAGCCATGCCGTCGTGCTGCTGATCGGTCAGCAGAACGGCGCATGACCACGCTTTCGCACGGCGCCACATTGATCGCGCCGAACCGGACACGATTTCAATTCTGGGCGCCGGACGTTGCTTCGGTCGGATTGGAAATCGGAGACGCCGCCGCACAGCCGATGCGCGCGGATGCGGGCGGCTGGCATCGGCTGGAGCTCGATTGCGGCGCCGGCACGCGCTATCGCTATCGCGTCGCACCGGATCTCGCCGTGCCGGATCCCGCCTCGCGCGCGCAGGCGGAGGATGTGCATGGACCGAGCCTGGTCGTCGATCCGGCGGCCTATACCTGGCGCAACACGCAGTGGCGCGGGCGGCCGTGGCAGGAGGCCATTCTTTATGAGCTCCATCCCGGCGCGATGGGGGGATTTTGCGGTGTGGCCGAGCATCTGCCGCGGCTGAGAGACCTCGGCATCACCGCCGTCGAGCTGATGCCGATCGCGGATTTCTTCGGCAGCCACAACTGGGGCTATGACGGCGTGCTGCCTTTCGCGCCCGATGCCGCCTATGGCACGCCGGAGGACCTGAAGGCGCTGGTGGACCGCGCGCATGAGCTCGGGCTGATGATGTTCCTGGACGTGGTCTACAACCACTTCGGCCCGGAAGGGAATTATCTGCATAGCTATGCGTCGCCGTTCTTCCGCGACGACATCCACACGCCCTGGGGCGCCGCGATCGATTTCAAGCACCCGGTGGTGCGGCGGTTCTTCATCGAGAACGCGCTCACCTGGCTGGAGGAATACCGCTTCGACGGGCTGCGGCTCGACGCGGTGCATGCGATCCCCGATCGCGACTGGCTGCTGGAACTCGCGGAGACGGTGAAGAAGACAATCACCGATCGCCAAGTGCATCTCGTGCTGGAGAACGACAACAACGATGCGCCGCTGCTGGAGAGTGCCTTCACCGCGCAATGGAACGACGACGCGCATCATGCGGCGCATGTGCTGATCACCGGCGAGAGCGGCGGCTATTACAGCGACTATGCCGAAAACCCGGCAGCCTTCCTGGCGCGATGTCTGGAGCAGGGCTTCGCTTTCCAGGGCGAGGCTTCCGCCTATCGCGACGGCGCGCATCGCGGCAGCCCGAGCCGACATCTCGCGCCGGACCGGTTCGTCTTCTTCCTGCAGAACCACGACCAGGTCGGCAACCGCGCGCTGGGCGACCGGCTCGCGGCGATCGCCGATCCGAACGTGCTGAAGGTCGGCCTCGCGCTGCTGCTGCTTTCGCCGCAGATTCCGCTTCTCTTCATGGGCGAGGAGTTGGGCGCGCGCGAACCTTTCCTCTACTTCACCCATTACGAGGGCGATCTCGCCGACGCGGTGAAGCAGGGGCGGCGCAAGGAGTTCGGCAAGTTCCCGGAATTCGCAACCGAGGAAGCGCAAAGCCGCATTCCCGATCCCAACAAGTTGGAGACCTTCGAGCGGAGCCGGCCGAATTTCGCCGCGGATGACGATTGGTCGCGTGACTGGCAGGACTACGTCCGACACCTGATCGCCTTGCGGCGCGAGGCGATCATGCCGCGGCTCGCGGGTGCGCGCGCGGAGGGCGCGCAGGCGCTGACGGCGCAGGCGCTGCAGGCGCGCTGGATTCTGGGCGATGGCACGCGGCTCACGCTGGCGGCGAATTTCGGGCCACAGCTGGTGAAGCTGCCGCCGGTCCCGGGTTGGCGCTTCTTCTCGCACGGTTCAACGGCCGATGCGATCGGGCTCGGCGGCCGGTCGTTCCTGGCGATCCTCGGCGAGGCATCATGAGGACCGAAGCGCAACTGCGCCGCGCGGCCAAGGCGGCCGGCATCCTGACCGAATGGCAGGACATGCATGGCAAGACCCGCGCGGTCGGGCATGAGACCCTGCGGGCGCTGCTGGAGATCGTGGCTGCGGAGGCAAAGTCCACCGAAACGCCCCTGATCACCGCCGAAGCCGGCGCGGCCTATGCGGTGCCGGGTCTCGCGGCGAAAGCGCGCGCGCCGCTCGAGCCCGGCTACTACCCGGTCACCAAGGGCAAGCGCCGCTTCACGCTCGCGGTCGCGCCGGCGCGCGAGAAGGGGCGGGGTGAGGCGCGGGGCTGGGGACTTTCCGTGCAGCTTTATTCGCTCTATCGGAAGGGCGATGGCGGCATCGGCACCTATGGCGCTTTGCGCGATTTCATGCGCGGCAGTGCCGAGGCCGGCGCCAGCACCGTCGCGGTCAGCCCGCTGCATGCACAGTTCTCCGCCGATCCCTGGCGCTTCAGTCCCTATTCGCCGTCGAGCCGGCTCTGGATGAACGCACTGCATATCGATACCTGCGAGGCCGCGGCGGTGCTCGATCTCCGGCCGCCGAAGCTCGCGCCGCGCCAGGGCGCCGGTGGCGATGCCTTGATCGCCTGGCCGGAGGCCTCGCGCGCGAAGTTGAAAGCCTTGCGGGCATTGTTCGACGTGGCGCGCCAGGCGGGATGCTTCGAAGGCGGTCATCCGGCGGCGCGCAGTCTCACCGCCTTTCGCAGGGCGGGCGGCGCGTCGCTCCTCGCGCACGCGACCTTCGAGGCCTTGCACGCGCATTTCTTCGGCCGGGATCGCGATCTCTGGAACTGGAGCACCTGGCCCGCCGAGTATCGCGACCCCAATGGCGCCGCGGTCAAGCGCTTCGCGCAGGCGAACCGCGCGGCGGTGGAATTCCATATCTTCCTGCAATGGCTGGCGGCGCGGCAGTTCAAGAGTGCGGCCGAAGCGGCGCGCGACGGCAGCATGGCGCGCGGCATCATCAAGGACATTGCCGTAGGAGCGGATGGCGGCGGCAGCGAGGCCTGGAGCAACCAGGGCCGGATGCTCAGCGGCGCCTCGATCGGCGCACCGCCGGATGCATTCAACACACTGGGGCAGAGCTGGGGTGTCACCACCTTCTCACCGAATGCACTGGCGGCGACCGGATACGCGGCGTTCATCCAGCTGCTGCGCAGCGCCCTGGCTGATTCCGGCGGGATCCGGATCGACCATGTGCTGGGCCTGCGGCGGCTTTGGGTGGTGCCGAACGGGGCCGATGCCCGCGACGGCGCCTATATCCGTTATCCGTTGACCGATCTCTTGCGGCTGACGGCGCTGGAGGCGCATCGCGCCGACGCCGTGGTGCTGGGCGAGGATCTCGGCACCGTGCCGCCGGGATTTCGCGAAGAACTCGACGGCTTCGGCATCAAGGGCATGCAGGTGCTGTGGTTCGAGCGCCAGGGCCAGCGCTTCCTGCCGCCGGAGAAGTGGCGCCGGAGTGCGGTCGGCATGACGACGACCCACGATCTGCCGACCGTCGCCGGCTGGTGGCTCGGCAAGGACATCGTCTGGCGGAAGAAGCTGAAGTTGTTCGCGGCCCGCGACGGTGCGCCGAAAGCCGTGACCGAGCGCAAGCGCGATCGCGCCCGGCTCTGGGACGCTTTCGTGCGGGCCGGTGTCGCCACCGGACGGCCACCGGGCACGCATGACGTCGCGAAAGTCCTGAACGGCGCGATCGACTATCTGGGCTCGACCGCCTGCGATCTGGTGGTGCTGCCGCTCGAGGATGCGCTGGGGCGCAAGGAGCAACCGAACCTGCCGGGCACCATTGCGGAGCACCCGAACTGGCGTCGGCGCATTCTGGTCGAGGCCGGTGACATCTGCCGCCAGAAGCAGGTGGCGCCGCGCCTGCGCCGCCTCGCCGCTGCCCGCGCCAAATCATGACCATCCCGCGCGCCACGGTCCGGCTTCAATTCCATCGGGATTTTCCGTTCGACGCCGCGATCGAGGTCGTTCCGTATCTCGCCCGCCTCGGCATCAGCCATCTCTATGCCTCGCCGATCTTCGCCGCGCGGCCCGGATCGATGCATGGCTATGACACGATCGATCCGACCGCGGTCAATCCGGAGCTCGGCGGGCGTGCTGGTCTGGATCGACTGTCCGCGGCGCTGCGGGCGCATGCGATGGGCCTGATCATCGACATCGTGCCCAACCATATGGCGGCGGTGGCCGAGAATCCCTGGTGGTGGGACGTGCTGCGCGCCGGGCGGAACAGTCGCTATGCCCGGCACTTCGACATCGAATGGGAAGATTCGGACCCGGAACTGCACGGCAAGGTGCTGCTGCCCTGTCTCGGCGACACGCTGGAAGCCTGCCTCGCGCGCGGCGAGATCACGCTGGCCGAAGAGGGCGGCGCGCGGGTGATCCGTTTTTTCGATCAGCGCTTCCCGGTGGACCCCAACAGCGACGGGGCGGATCTGCCGTCGCTTTTGCAGAAGCAGCACTACGTCCTCGCCTTCTGGCGCGAGGCGGCGACGCGGATCAACTGGCGGCGCTTCTTCGACATCAACCAGCTGGTCGCCCTGCGGATGGACCGCGATGCGGTGTTCCAGGACTATCACCGCCTCATTCTCGATCTCGCAAAGCAGGGCATCATCGACGGCGTGCGCGTGGATCACGTCGACGGGCTGGCCGATCCGATCGGCTATTGCCGCAAGCTGCGCGCGGCGCTGGGGGCGGACGCCTATCTCGTGGTCGAGAAGATCCTGCATTCCGACGAGCGGCTGAGCGCGGATTGGGCAATCCACGGCACCTCCGGCTACGACTTCATGGACGAGGTCGCGGCGGTGCTGCACGATCCCACCGGCGAGGCTGCGCTGACCGGCCTGTGGCAGAGCTTGTCGGGCGATCGCCGTTCCTTCGCCGGGGTCGCCGTTGATGCGCGGCGGGAAATCCTGGATCGGTTGTTTCCCCGCCAGCGGGACCGTCTGCTCGTCGCCTTGCGCGCCATGGAGCTGCAGGCCGACGACGCGGCGCTGCCGAAGGCCCTGGACGCGCTGCTCGCCGCTCTCCGGCGCTATCGCACCTATGGCGATGAGTCCGGCTTCGACGCGGCGGACACGCTGGAGCTTGAATTCGCCGCGAACACGGCGCGGCCGCTGCTCAACGTCGATGCCGCCGCCGCTTTGTCCGAGATCTGCCGCGTCCTGGCGAAGGCCCCGGTGCGGCAACGTTTCGAGCAGCTTTCCGCCACCCTCACGGCGAAAGCGGTGGAGGATACGGCGTTCTATCGCTACAGCCGGCTGCTGTCGCGCAACGAAGTCGGTTCCGACCCCGGGGAACTGGCGCTCCCGGTCGAGCGCTTTCACGGCAACGCCGCGGAACGACGCGCGGCGTTTCCGACGGCGATGCTGGCGACGGCCACCCATGACACCAAGCGCGGCGAGGATCACCGCGCCCGGCTCGCGGTCTTGAGCGAGCTGGCGGAAGAATGGCAGGCACTCGCCATGCGCTGGTCCGGGCAATATCCGGCGCCGGATCCGGCGGTCGGGTTGATGACCTGGCAGACGATCGTCGGCGCCTGGCCGCCGATATTCGAGGCGGCGGCTTTCCACCAGCGCCTGGAGGAATGGCTGGTGAAGGCCTTGCGCGAGGCGAAGCAGCGCACCGCCTGGGACGCGCCGGATGAAGGCTTCGAGCGCGCGTGCAAAGGTTACCTCGCCTATCTCTTCGATCCCAATCGCGGCTTCCTGGCCGAAGCCGAGGCCTTCGTGGCGCGCATCGCACCGATCGGGATCCGCAACAGCCTGGCGCAGACGGTCCTGCGCCTGACCGTGCCCGGTGTCCCCGATCTCTACCAGGGCACGGAGTTCTGGGATTTCGGCCTGGTCGATCCCGACAACCGACGGCCGGTCGATTTCGGCGCGCGGGCAAACGCTCTCGCCGAAGGCTTGGATCTCGCGATGCTGCTCGATGACTGGCGCGACGGCCGCATCAAGCAGGCGGTGATTGCGCGCCTGCTGAGCTTCCGGAAACGGCATCCCGCACTCTTCGCCGAAGGGAGCTACGAACCGCTCAGCGTTTCAGGGGCGAAGGTGGCGCACCTGATCGCCTTCTGCCGCCGTTGCCGTGGCGAAGCGCTGATCGCAGTGGTGCCGCGGCTGACCGCCCATTTGAGCCCGGCCGTGGGTCCGATTTGGCAGGGCACGCAAATCACCCTGCCCGAAGCGGAGGCCACGGACCTGTTTCGACCCAGAAAAATTCTAGTCGGGGAAAAGACCGATGCCGGCGGGTTGCTGGACGTCCTGCCGTTCGGAGCTTTCTACGCTAGTGCCCGGTGACGCTGTCGAGATCGGCGAGTTCGATGCGGATCGAGCCGTCTCGCTCGATTTTACCCTTGCGGTATTTGATATCCGCGGCCTTCTCCAGGAGCTGGCGATGCCGCTCGAAGCGGTCCACCAGGTCCATCGTGGTCGCGGAACGCACGCCACCGCCCAGCTTCTCCAGCGCCGACCGGGTCGTGTACCAGCGCACCAGCCGGTTGCGGTCGAGGGCGGCGCAGCCTACCGCATCGCGCCCCGGAAGGAAAATGCCGTAATCCCCGATGAATTGCAGCGACATAGCTTCCACCCTTCTCCCAGAGATGAAGTCTTCAGGAATTTTTTTTAGACTTGAGTGTCAGGCGCGAGTTCTTCTGGCGCAAACCACCAAAACGCCAATGCCGAAGCGAACAACTCGTTCCGCTGCCGCGACAATTCGGGTCCAGTCCGAGCCGGTTGCATCGGGAGCCTCTGCCCCGCCGGCGGGGTTAATTCGGGGCCGGTCGGTCGGGCAGAAGAAGGGGGCAAACTTGGCGCCTAAAGCAATCCTGGTGCACAACGCTTCGGCGGGAACACGCGAACCGCCGCTCAAAGATCTGACGGCGATGATCGAGGCCGCCGGCTATCGCGTGAAATACCGGAACTCGAAGGCGCCGGATCTCGAAGCCAAGCTGGACAAGCAGGGCGATCTGGTCGTGGCAGCGGGGGGCGACGGCACGATTGCCAAGGTCGCCAAGATCTTGTTGTCGAAACCGGAACAGGGCGCGCCGCTCGCCATCCTGCCGATCGGGACGGCGAACAACATCGCGCTCTCGCTCGGGATCGCGGAATCACCCGAGGCGCTGATCGCGCGGTGGAACGAAACGCCGCTGCGCAAGCTGTCGCACGGGGTCGCGCATGCGCATTGGGGCGAACAGCGCTTCATCGAGGGCGTCGGTCTCGGCTCATTGGCCGAGGCGACCACGCCGAAACCGAAGGACAAGAGCGACCCGAAGGCACGCAAGAACCGCATCAACGAGGGCCGGATCGCGTTCCGCAAGGCCATCAAACATGCCAAGCCCGAACGTCTCTATATCACGGTTGACGGAACCCGGATCGAGGACGAGGTCGTGTTAATCGAGATCCTGAACATCAGCCAGGTCGGCCCGCGCCTGCGCCTGGCGCCCAATGCCGATCCCGGCGACAACCTACTGGATGTCGCCTATGTGAGCACCGAGCATCGCGAGGCGCTGCTGGAATGGCTGGATGCGCTGATTCACGATGATCTCGATGAAGGCGTCGTCGGACCGCCGCCGGTCGCGACGATTCCGGGCGCGAAGATCACGATCGCCTGGAACGGCATGGATCTGCGGATCGACGACAAGTTCCCCTTGATGCCCGGTCAGGCCACCGCGCCGAGCGAGGACAAGAAGGACCACAAGAAAAAGCAGACCAAGGAAAGCAACGAAGCCGAAGAGAAATCGAAGCACGACAACGCCGATCTGGTGACGATCGAGATCGCCGAGCGCCAGCTGGAAATCCTGGCGCCGCAAGGCAAGGCGAACGGCGCCGCCGCAGAACTTGGCGCAAAACCTGCCGGAAAGAAGGAGAGAGGATGATGGGAGAAGCCGCCCGAAAACTGACCGACCTTCCCGATGAGCGGACATTGGTCCAGATCGAACGCACCGCGGTCGAGGTCGCGCGCCTCGCCGGCGCGGAGATCGTGACCGCGCTGGGGGGCATGCTGGCCGTCAAGTACAAGAGTGACGTCGCGCAGAAGGAAGGTGATGATCCCGCCTATCGCGATCCGGTCTCGGAGGTCGATCACCGGGTCGAGGTGCTGCTGCGGGCGCGGATCGCCGAGCGCTTCCCGAGCCACGACATCATCGGCGAGGAAATCAACGACCGCCCCGGCGACCGGCCGTATGCGGAATATGTCTGGGCGGTGGATCCGATCGACGGCACGGCGAACTTCATCAACGGCTTTCCGCTGTTCGCGGCCTCGATCGGCGTGCTCCATCGCGGCCGGCCGGTCGCGGGCGCGGTCTGGTGCGCCACCTCGCATGCGCTGCGCGCCGGCGTCTATCATGGGCATGTCGGCGGCGCGCTGCATTTCGACGAGGTGCCGACCGACCTCAAGGTCAATCCGCTTGTGCAGCGCCGCTTGGCCGGCGATCCCGGCGGCGGCAAGAATTTCGGCTTCCTGTGGGATACGCGCAAGACTGGATCGGCGGCGATCGAATGCGCCTTCGTGGCGGCCGGCCTGCTGCGCGTCACCCGCTTCGAGCGGCCGAACATCTGGGACGTCGCCGGCGGCCTGGCACTGGTCCGCGCCGCCGAGCTCGACGCCTGGACGATCGAGAAAGGGGAATGGAAGCCGCTCGACGTCTTCTCCGGACCGGACGGCGATGTCCGGCGCTGGCGTCAGCCGCTGATTATCGGAGATGCGCCGGCCGTCGCCGAACTTTCCCAGGCACTGTCGCCGAAACCGGCGTCATAACCGCGATCTCGTCGCGCGGCGCCGGCTCCAGGGTCTTCAGGTCTTCATCGCTGATCAGGATGGTCGCGACCTTCGGATTGGTCGAGCGGCGATACTTGATCATGGCCGCGATCTCGAACAGCAATCGGTTCTGCTCGAAGCGATCGACCAGAGCACGCGGCGTGTCCTCCCGCGTGCAACCGATGGCGCTCAACGCCGATCGCGTGGCCAGGCAGCCGATATGTGCACCGACCGTGAGCGCGGTGATTCGGATGGCGTCTTTTTGGGGCAGATAGACGGCGGTCTCGCCGAGAAACTGCAAGGACATGCGCCCCCACTTTCAGCAGGCTCCGTTGCCAGCAGCGCCACGCTCCCACCGAAGCCCGGCTCGAACAAGGCAAATCCAATGAATCTTGTGCTGCAATCGCGCGTCTCCGCGCGATACGGGCGGAACCCGCATTCATAGCTTGGGTTGGAAAATCACACCGAAGTGAGGCAAGCGGCGGTATGCCGCCCGTGGTTCACCCGTTCGTTTGAAACCCAGCATTGGAGCGAGGCAGGACATGAAATCACCTAGGAAAACCCCGGGGCGGAAAACCCCGGGGCGGAAATCCCCGGCCCGGAAATCGCCCCGCGGCGCCTCGAGGTCGGGCGGCCGTCGTGCCGGTCAGGACGCGGTCGCCTTGCTGAAGGCCGACCACCGCAAGGTCGAAGGCCTGTTCAAGAAGGCCGAGAAGGCTGAAGGCGGCGCCAAGGAGAAGCTGGTCGCGCAGATCTGCAACGAGCTCATCATCCACACCATGCTGGAGGAGGAGATATTCTATCCGGCCTGCCGCAGCGAGGATGTGGAAGAGGACAAGATGGATGAGGCGCAGGTCGAGCATGACGGCGCCAAGGTGCTGATCAGCGACCTGATGGCATCCGGCGCCAACGCGCCGATGTATGACGCCAAGGTCAAGGTGCTCTCCGAATACATCAAGCACCATGTGAAGGAGGAGGAGAAGGCGCGGACCGGCGTCTTCGCCGAGGCAAAGCGCAAGGGCGCCGACATGAATGCGCTCGGCGCCGAGATCAAGGCGCGCAAGCTGGTGCTGATGCGCGAGGCCGAGGAAGACGGCCTGCCGCGCCCGCAGCCGAAGTCGATCGACCTTATGCCGGAGTCCGAGGGCGACACGATGCAGGGCGATGGGGCCGAAGGCGGCATGGGCGGCCGGCTGCGCCATTTCGTGCAGGAAGCGAAACGCCGGCACCTGGCGCAGACGGCGAAGCGCGCCCTCGACTAAGGCCCGTCGATTTCGGTCCGTCGATTTCGGTCCGTCGATCATGCGGTGAACCAAGGTCCGTCGCGGGGGTTGGCCTCGCGACGGACCTCTTTCATTGGAGATTGCCCCATGAGACAGCAGAGGACGGCTTCCCGCGAAGCGGCCGACACCGCGGCACAACAGCGTGCGATCCAGGCGAAGACCGACGCGCGGGACGAGCAGCAGAAAGGCAAAAGCCGGAAAGACGAAGCCCCCCAGACCGGCGCACGGCCCTATCCGGTCCCGCCGTTCCCCGAGCAGCACCAGGCCAAGCCCGGCACCGAGGCGGTGCTGGAGCCGCGGCCGATGTACGACGCGCCGCACTATCTCGGCTCGCGCAAGCTGGAGGGCAAGATCGCCCTGGTCACCGGTGGCGATTCCGGCATCGGCCGCGCGGTCGCGATCCTCTTTGCCCGCGAGGGCGCCGATGTGGCGGTGGTTTACTTGAGCGAGCACAACGATGCCAAGGAGACCAAGGCGGCGGTGGAGAAAGAAGGGCGGCGCTGCATCCTGATCAGCGGCGACGTCAAGGATTCGGCGTTCTGCCGCGACGCGATCGAGACCGCGGTGCGGGAGCTCGGCGGCCTGGACATCCTGGTCAACAATGCGGCGTTCCAGGAGCATGCGGCCGGCATCGAGGAGCTCACCGAAGCGCAATTCGATCAGACGCTTAAGACCAATCTCTACGGCTACTTTCATATGGCGAAAGCCGCCGCGCCGCACCTGCGCCAGGGTGGTGCCATCATCAACACCGGCTCGGTCACCGGGATCGACGGCAGCCAGGAGCTGCTCGACTATTCGATGACCAAGGGCGGCATCCACGCCTTCACCCGCTCGCTCTCCGGCAGCATGCTGAAACGCGGCGTGCGCGTGAACGCGGTGGCGCCGGGTCCGGTCTGGACGCCGCTCAATCCGGCGGACAAAAGCGCCGACAAGGTCGCGAAGTTCGGGCAGCAGACCAAGATGAAGCGGCCGGCACAGCCGGAAGAGATCGCGCCGGCCTATGTCTTCCTCGCCGCGCCATCCTGCTCAAGCTACATCACCGGTGAAGTCCTGCCGATCATCGGCGGCTACTAGAGCGCCGCCCGGACCGCTTCGAGGAGGCGCGGTCCGCTATACGGCTTTTCCAGAAAGCGGCCGCGCTCCGGCAGATCCTCCGGTTGGACGAAGATCCGGCCGGAGGTGACGATCAGCGCAATCGGCGGCCAGCGATTGCGGATGGTGGCCGCCAGCTTCAATCCATCCATCGAGCCCGGCATCTGGATGTCGGTCACCACCACGCGGATGTCGCGGCGCGTTTCCAGAATCGCGATCGCCTCATCGGCATTTTCGGCATCGATCACGCGATAACCGGCGCTGGTGAGCATGTCGATGGCGTCGAGCCGGACGAAGGGCTCGTCCTCCACGACCAGAACGACGGCAGATGCAGGCGTGTCCATCCGGTGAGACAATCTTTGATACGGATCACGGCGGGTTCGCAGATGTAACGACCCGCACGCATGCGCGTTCCGTGCGCACATGACGCGTTTGCGCCAAAGCGATCACCCGCGTGCATGGACCACGGTTCTAAGGCTCGGTCCGCGCCAGCGAGACGTCGAGTCGGACGGTGACGCCGTCGGCATCCCAGGTGTGGGCGATATGGCCGTCGAGGGTCTTCACTGTCGCCCGGGCGAGATAGCTGCCGAATCCCTCGGCCGAAGTCGGAGCCGTCACCCGCGGCCCCTCGCGCTCGGTCCAGGTGATGATCAACCGGTCGCTGCCCCGCTGCGTCTCGATCGTGATCCGGCCGCGATCGCCGGAGAGCGCGCCGTATTTCGCGGCATTGGTCGCGAATTCATGCACCAGCAAGGCAAAGCTGGTGGTGGCGGAGCTGGAGAGCTGGACATCATCGCCGCTCAGCCGGATGCGCTGCGCGCCCCCGGTCCCCTCTTCATAAGGTGCCATGATCGCGTTGATCAGGGCGTGCAGGGTCGTCGGCATCGCGATCGAACCGCCGGCCAGGCCATGGCGCGCGAGCGTCAAGCTGTGAACCCGCGCCAGAGCGGCCAGCCGTTCGGTGGCGTTCGCCTTCAGCGCCTGCGGCGTGTCGGCGTCGCGGGCGCTCAAGCTGATGATGCCGCTGGCGAGCGCGAACAGGTTCTTGATCCGGTGGTTCATCTCGCGGATCAGGAGCTGCTCCTGCTCCTGGGCGCGCTTTCGCGCCGTGATGTCGCGGGCGATCTTCGAGGCGCCGACGATCGTCCCCATGCTGTCCTTCAGCGGCGAGACGCTCAGCGAAATGTCGATCAGCGTGCCGTCCTTGCGCTGCCGCACGGTCTCGTAGTGCTCGATGCGCTCGCCGGCGCGGATGCGGGACAGGATCGACGGCTCTTCGTCCTGCCGGTCCGCCGGGATCAGCCGGGTGACCGACATGCCGACCGCCTCTTCGGCGGTATAGCCGAACAGCTCGGTGGCGCCCTGGTTCCAGCTCATGATGATGCCGTTGAGATCCTTGCTGAGGATCGCATCTTCCGAGTTTTCGACAATGGCGGCCAGGCGGTTGCCGGTCAGCGCGATGGCCCGGCGCTGTTCGTTCTCCGAGGCCAGAACGCGCTCGGCGGCCTTGCGCGCGGTGATGTCCTGGATGCTCGCCAGCGTTCGCTCGAAGCGGGCGCCGCGGAAGTGCATGGAGAAGGCGACTTCAATCTCGCGGCCGGTCAGGGTGCGGAGCCGGGTCTCGCCGGCGAGGTGCCGATGCCCGTTCCACAGCGTCACCAGCACGTCGATGAAGGCCGCCGTGGTGTCGGGGAGGAAGATGTCGGAGAGCGCGTTCAGCAGATCCTGCTTCCGCCCGGTTTCGAACAGGTCGAGGCTGAAGGCATTGACGTCGATGATCCGGACACGCCGGACCGCTTCTTCGACATGCTCAGGATATGCCACGAGATGGGCGCGCAGATTGGTCACGCCCTCGGTGCGCAGCCGGTCGAGGAATGCAGCGACGGCGGAGAAATCCTCGTCCCACAGCGAGACCGGGGCCGAGTCAAAAATTTCACGGTACCGGTCGTCTCCGGCCAACACTTCCGTGCTGGGTAGGTCTGCGGCCATGGGTTTCCAGGTGTTCAGAAGCTGCCGTCGGATGGGCCAATTGGGCACCGAAGTCTATCGGGATTTCACAGACCGATACAGCAACCTTTGTGCCGAGCCCAAGCCGAAAACCCAACGCGCAATTCGTCCGCTGGCACTCGCCCGCGCTGCTTGCTGCTTAGGTCTTCGGCTTGAGATGCAGGTGCTTGTGCGGCACGCCGGTGCCGTGCGGATGGCTGTGCCCCTCACTTTCCACTGCGGTCAGATTGAGGTGGCCATGCCGAACACCGGTCTCGGCCATCAGGCTTTCGGCGAAGGCGCGGAGCTCTCCGGTCGGACCGCGCAGCAGAGTCACCTCGAGGCAGTTCTCGTGGTCGAGATGCACATGGAGCGAGGAGAGAACGACGTCATGATGCCCGTGCTGGGCATTGGTCAGGCGTTGCGCGAGGTCGCGCTGGTGGTGGTTGTAGACATAGGAGACACAGCCGACCGAAATGCCGGTCGGATCCTCGCCGGATTGCGCTTCGAGGCGGTCGCGCACCAGGTCGCGGATTGCCTCCGAGCGGTTCTGGTAGCCCTTGCGCGCGATGTAGCGGTCGAACTCCGCGAGCAGAGATTCTTCCAGCGAAATCGTCACCCGTTCCAAGACATCACTCCCTCGTTGCTCCGCCCCTCTCTAACCGCCGCCGCCCGGCGGCCGCAATCCAGCTTGTGACGGTGGTCACGGCCCGCCATTCCGTCCCGCTACGCAGAATCGTGCGATTTTCCCGGTTTTCCGGCCGTCCGGACGGTTTTGTGGAGAGTTACACGTTTCCTTGCCTAAAATCCAAGCGGAGCGTAGCGTTTTTGGGTGAACCTTTGCGCAGATCGGCACGACCGGACTTGGGCAGGGGGACCGTGGGGCCGCGTCTTTCCCGAAAATGAGGAGCGCAGCAATGACCAAAGAGATTTCCCAAAAGGACAGTTCCCTTAAGGGCAATTCACTGAAGGACCAGGAAAGCCTGGTGAAGACCTCGGCGGAAGGCTCGGTCGAGCTCGCGGAAAAGGACCTGCAGCAGGTCGCCGGCGGGCAGAAGATCAAGAGCAATCAGGAACAATATCTGAAGATCAAGCTGGAGGACGTCATCGTCTCCTCTTACTCGACCTCGGGTTGAAGCCCCGGCCCGAGGCTGAGCAGGGCGCGCGCTTGAACCCCAACGTTCGAGCGCGCGTCTTATCTCCCATGAACTATCCAATCGGGAATCACCCAGGGTCCGACGGCAGCGCGGCGACAAGCGGGATCCGCTATGTCACCGACGTGCCCTATATCGCCGGCTTCACCGCGGAGCTGGCGCCGGAATGGCTGGATCTGATCGCGACGATCTGCGGCTTTGCAGCACCGGAACGCGAGAACGGCTTTGCGTGGTGCGAGCTCGGCTGCGGGCCGGGCATGGCGCCGATCATCTTCGCGGCGACGCATCCCGAAGGCCAATTCCACGGCGTCGATGCGATGCCGGATCACATCGTCCGCGGGCGATCGCTCGCGGAACAGGCCGGCATCGGCAATCTCGCTTTCCACGCGCTGGACTTCGAGAAGGCGTGCGGCCTCGACCTGCCGCAATTCGATTACATCGTCGCGCATGGCGTCTATGCCTGGATCGACGAGACAGCGGCGGCTTCGCTGCGCCGGTTCATCGCCCGGCACCTGAAGCCGGGTGGCCTGGTCTATGTGAGCTACAACGCGATGCCGGGCTGGGCCGCGGACGGTCCGTTTCAGCACCTGCTCTATGCCCTGGCCGAGGGCGGTGGCGGAGACAGCATTGCGCGCTTTCACGCCGCAGCGGATCTCGCGGAGACTCTGCGCAAGGCCGGCGCCGGGGCGCTGGGCGCCAGCCCGACCGCGGTCGGATTCGTGGACGAGCGGACGAAGCGGCCGGACGCCTATTTCGCGCACGAATATCTCGCACCGGCCTGGCGCCCGCGCTATGTCGACGAAGTCCGCCGCGACATGGCGGAGATCGGCCTGGTGCCCGTGGGATCGGCGACCTTGCGCGACAATTTCGACAGCTTCGTGCTGCGGGCGAAAGCACGGGAGGCCCTCGAGGCGATTGCCGATCCCGATCAGCGCGAATTGGCACGCGATTATTTCATGTTCCAGCGTTTCCGCCGCGATGTCTTCGGTCTGGACGTGCGCGTCATCGATGACGCGGAGCGGCGCGCACGGCTGTTCGGCACGACCTTCGCGCTGATGCGTCCGGCGTCTCTCATCGAATTCAAGATGGTGACCGAAGCCGGCGAGCTCGCCTTCGACAATCCGGTCGCGCGCGGGCTGGCGGTGAAGCTCGCGGAAGGCCCACGCACTTTAGGCGATTGCCTCGCGCCGGGCGCCGATGCACAGGATCTGTTGGCGAATGCCTTGTCTCTCTGCTGCGCCGGCTTCATACGGCCGGTCGCGGCGCGCGCGGTCGCGGTGGATCGGCTAAACACGGTGTTTCTCGAAGCGCTCGACGCGAAGACCGAGAGCACGTTCCGGGTGATGCCGCGCGGCACGGCCATGCGCATCGACGGGCAGATCCTGGTCGCCTTGCGTGACGGCAAGCGATTGCCGGACGCCGTGGCGCCGTGGGTCGAATTCCTGCAGCGCTGCGGCTGAGCTGCATAATTCTGAATTCAGATCATCGTTACGCCGGACAGCGCGGTGCCGACTGTGGTATGATCGATGCGCTGTTTGACATCGTGAACCCCAACATCGAAGCTCACCAGATCCCTTCCGAACCCCGACCGAACCCCGACAGAATGGGGGGTCGATTCCGACCGTCAACGGCACGATAAAGTGTTCTGCGTCGGAGGCTTATCGTTCTTCGACGGTCGCTAGATCGAGTGACGCCCGTCAGGGTCAGTTCGCATCGCGGTCAGCCCGCGGCGAGCATGCCGAGCAGCCGGTTGAAGCGGTCGCCCGCCTGCGAGACGGTGTCGAGCACGGTGCTGTCGAGCTCGCCTTCCAGTATGCGATCGCTGCCGAGATCGCCCTGCTTGCTGTAGCCCAAGCGCCGGTTGGCGGCGCGCAGGCGGTCGGCAAGGAACACGGCGAGCGCGCGGTGGAAGCGGGCGGAGAAGCCGACATCCTCGCTGAGCTTGCGCTGGATGGTGCTCCGCTTGATCTCCAGCACCGCGGATTGACCGACGCCCTTGACCGTGGCGGAAGGCGGGGCGGAATCGACGAAGGAGATCTCGCCCACGAACTCGCCGGCGCCCAAGCGCGCCACTTCGACGCCGTCGCCGGCGGTGACGGCCAGTGCGCCTTCGAGGTTGAGGAAGAGCGCGTCGATCGGCCTTCCTTCCTGGATCACGATCTCGCCGTCGCGCAATTGCCTTGTACGGCCGTGATCGGCCAGCCACTGGATGTCGCTGTCGTTCAACTGACCCAAGATATAGAGCGCCTTGCGCATGCCCGTCTCCGTTCGCTAGAGCAGTTGGCGGCGCGCCAGCGCCGCGAAAGGTCCGTCCCCGGCCATCAATACGTCGAAGCCGCCGGCTTCCACCAGGCGGCCGCGTTCCATCACGAAGATCTTGTCGGCATCGCGGATGGTCGAGAGCCGATGCGCGATCACGATCCGCGTCGCGTGCAGGCGATTGAGCGACTCCGTCACCACCGCCTGCGATACGTTGTCGAGCGCGCTGGTCGCCTCGTCGAAGATCAGCACTTGTGGTTTTCCTATAAGCGCGCGGGCGATCATCAACCGCTGGAGCTGCCCGCCGGAAAGCGTCGAGGCGCCTTCCATCAGCACCGAATGCATGCCCATCGGCATCGCCTCGATATCGGCCGCGAGGCCGGCCATCCGCGCCGCCTCCCACGCCTCGTCCAGCGAATAGGGCAGGCCGGCGGTGATGTTCTCGTAGATGCTGCCGCTCATCACGCGGGCGCTTTGCAGCACGACGCCGATGCGGCGCCTGAGGGCAGAGGTGTCGAGATTGCCGATCGGCTGGCCGTCATAGAGGATGTCGCCGCTCGCCGCCGTCTCGAAGCCGAGCAGCAGGCGTTGCAGGGTCGACTTGCCGCTGCCGGACGCGCCGACGATGGCGGCGAACTGGCCGGGTTCGATTCTGAGTGAAACGTCGTCCAGCACCAGCGGCGCTTCCGGCGCGTAGCGGAAGCTCACCCGGCTGATCTCAATGGCGCCGCTGAGCGCGCCGGGATCGGATTTGCCGTCCTGGCGCTCGGGTTCCGTGGTGACGATCGGCTTCAGGCGCTCGAACAGCGGCACGGCGCCGAGGATTCCGGCCAGCGACGCGCCGGCCGCCATCATCGCCGCGAGCAGCTGGCCGAACGCGGCGCTGACGGCGAGGAAGGCGCCGAGCGAAAGACCGTCGGCGCCGAGCGATCCGGCCGCCACGCGATAGAGCAGCAAGGTCGCGAGGATCGGATAGCAGCCATAGAAGGTGGTGCGGAGGTTGGCATAGCCCTGGCCGCGCACCAGGGCCGAGCGGCGCGCGGCGAAGATCTCGGCCCAGAGCCCGAACATGCGCGCCTCGCCGGCGGAAACGCGGAGCTTGCTGATGCCCTGGACGAATTGCAGGACGAGTCCGTCCTCGCGGCCACCGAGCTTCACCGCCTCGCGCTCGTGTCGGAGCTGCGCGATGGCAAGGCCGGCCGTGACCAGCGCGGCAACACCGACCAGACCGATCGAGAGCAAGGCAAGGATGGGACTGAAGAACAGGATGACGCCCAGGCTGATCAACGCAAATCCGCCGGAGAGCAGCGACGTGATCGCGGTGCCGGTGATGAGATGCCGGATGCGCTGGATCGCCAGCACCCGGTCGGTCAAGTCGCCGGTACCGAAATTGCGGAAGAAGCCGACCGGCAGCGACAACAGGCGCTGCATGATCAGCGGCTGCAACCCGGCCTCCATGCGCGATTCCAACCGCACCAGCGCGATCGCCTTCACCAGGTCGAAGCAGGCGACGCCGAGCGCCGCCAGCGCGAGGCCGCCGATCACCGCGGCGAGCGCGCCGAGCTCCGCGCGGGGGACGACCCATTCGAACAGGAAGCCGGTGGCGATCGGCGTCAATGCGCCGAGCAGGCTGCTGAGCAGGCCCATGGCGACGATCGCGGTGAGGTCGCCGCGGCCGCCGCGGAAGATCTGTCGCGCCAGGCCGATGAGCGAACGGATCTCCGGCGGCGGCGGGCGATAGAGGGTGATCGCCTCGGGCTCGAGCGTCTCGGCGATCTTCGCGGTCACGCGGGTCTCGCCGCTGCCGTCCACCAGCCAGGCGCCGCCGCGCCCATCGGGCAGGAGAGCGACCGGCGAGTGGGTCTCGGCGATATGGCCGATCAGCGGGCCGTTGTCGCGGCGCCACCAGTCGTCGCGCAGCAGCACGCGGCGGAAACCGAAGCCGGTCAGGCGCGCGAGCTGCGGCAGGGTCTTCTGCCGGAGATCGATGCGCGAGAGGTTGGTCAGCGGCACGCCGAGGCGATCCGCGATCAGCGCGAAGGCGGCGGCCATCGGCGCCGCGTCGGGCGCCGCCGCAGCGCGGGTCTTGCGGCGACCGACCAGAGCCAGGCGCTGGATCGCGCCGGACATGGTCTTCGCATCGAGGGCGGCGCGGGTGACCAGGCGCCGCTGCGCGGCGCGGTCGTGCTCGGTGAGTGTCGCGGCGATGGCTTGCGCGGCGCAGCGATGGAACTCCGCGAGGCCGTCGCGGAGATCCGCGATCGCCATGGCGCTGGTCGGCTGCGTGAAGGCGCTGGTGTCCTCGCGCGCCCGAAGGAAGAAACCGGCGGCGAGCGGCAACGCGGTCGTCATCGCCGCACCGCTATCGCCGATCTCGCAGGAGGTTGGATGAATCCAGAGAACGCCGCGCCCGCCATGAACACGACTGCCGGCCGTGCAGCTGGTCTCGGCGCCGGCCTCGGCCAGCACGTCGGGCCAGGCCGGTGCCGGGCCGAACGCGGCTTCGGCGAGCGCGGCGATCCAGAGGTCGAGCAAGGGCTCGTCGGCGGCGGAGGGCAGGGTCAGCGGCTCGATCGAGCGCAGATGCTCGATCTCGGTCTCGAGCCCGCCGACGGCGATGACGACGGCGTTTCCGGTGGCCGGGAGTCCGCTCACCAGCCGGCCGCTGGGCACGCGCAGCACATGGCGCCGCGCACCCGCCGCCGCGCCGGCGATCAAGGGCACGACGAAGAGATCGACATAGCCGGCGCGGACCAGGAAGAAACCGGAATAGGCGTCGAGCCGTATCGGCGCGTCTGCCGCCAAGCGTTCCGGCGTGCCGTGCAGGGCGACCAGGTCGGCGATGGATTCGACGTTACTGGGCATGGATCAGCCGCCGGTATTCGTCGCAGGACTCGATCAGCACCGTGTGCGGCCCGCGGCCGACCACGCGTCCTTCCTGCAGCACGACGATCTCGTCGCAATCGCGGATCGTGGAGAGGCGATGCGCGATGATGATGCAGCTGCAGCCGCGCCGCCGGATGCTCTCGTCGATCTCCTTCTCCACCACGGGATCGAGCGCCGCGGTCGCCTCGTCGAGGATCAGCACCGCGGGATCGCCTGACAGCGCGCGGGCGATCTCCAGCCGCTGGCGCTGGCCGCCGCTGAAATTGATGCCGGCTTCCGCCACTTCCGCGTCCTGGCGGCCGGGGCGGACGGCAATCTCGTCGAACACCGCGGCATCCTTGAGCGCCGCGGACAGCGCCACGTCATCGACGCTGCCGTCCCAGAGCGTCACATTCTGCCGCACCGAGCCCTGGAACAGGAACACGTCCTGGTCGACATAGGCGACGGAATTGGCCAGCACGTTGCGCGGGATCTCGCCGATCGGCACGCCGTCGATCTCGATGCTGCCCGACCAGGGTGCGTAGAGGCCGCTGATCAGCCGCCCCAAGGTCGACTTGCCGCTGCCCGAGGCGCCGACCAGAGCGACGCGGCGGCCGGGCTTCACGATGAGGTCGAAGTCGATGATGAGCGGTGGTTCTTGTTGGTTGTAGCCGAAGGTGACGCCGCGGAGTGTGACTTCGCCTTGCAGCCGCGCCGGCCAGCTTTCGCCGTTTTCGGCGCGCAGGAAGCGGGAGTCCGGCGCGTAGGCGAGTACGTCGCGCACGCTGGCGAGACTGCCTTTGATCTCCTGGAGCGCGGTGCCCATGTTGAGGATCTGGCCGATCGGATCGGCGAAGGCGGCGGCGAGGGCGAGGAAGGCGACCAGATCGCCGACCGAGATCCTGCCCGCCATCACCTGCATGCCGCCGACACCGAGCAAGGCCGCGATGCCGAAGCCGGTCAGCAGGGGCGGGATGACGCTCAACGCCGCGCCGGCGCGGTCGAGGTCGCGGCTGGTCGCCATGGTCTTGGCATGGAAGCCGGCCCAGCGGCCGAAGGAATCCTGCTCCAGGCCGCCGGCCTTGATGGTCTCGATCGAGCGCACGATGCCGACCGTGGCGCCCATCAGCGCGCTGCGGTCCTTCATCAAGCGCTGTGCCGCCGTCGCGCGGTAATGCGCGACCAGGCGCAAGGCGACGATGTTGACGAGGGTGATCGGCAGCACGACCAAAGCCAGGGTCAGGTTGATCGCCAGCATCACGATCAGGAACAGGACCGAGGTGGCGAGGCTCAAGACGGTGGTCGCGAGGCCGCTGGAGAGCAGGCGCGCGACGTCGTCATTGGCGGTGAAGCGGTTGGCGAGATCGCCGGCATGGCGCTGGGTGAAGAACACGACCGGCAGGCGCAGCAGGTGCCAGACGAAGCGGCTCGCCATGGCGAGCGCGAGCTTGCTTTCGAGCTTCAGCAGATAATGGCTCTGCAGCCAGAGCATCGCCGCGCGCAGCAAAGCGGTCGCTGCCATGCCGAGCAGCAGCGGCGCCAGCCAGTCGTGCAGGCCGCCGATCAGGATCTCATCGACGAAGACCTTGGCGAAGACCGGCGTCACCACGCCGGGCACGATCAGCAGCAGGCTCATCAGCAGCACGAGGGCGACGCAGGTGCCGGAACCCTGCAGCCGCTCCCAGAGCGCGCCGATCAGCGCAGGCGGTGCGCCGCCTCGGGTGAAGTCCTCGTCCGGCTCCATGGCGAGCACGACGCCGGTGAAGGATTCCGAGAACTCCGCGCGGCTGACCTTGCGATGCCCGTAGGCCGGGTCGTTGATATGCGCGTCCTTGCCGGAGAAGCCCTCGAAGACGACGAAGTGGTTGAAGTTCCAATGGATGATCGAGGGAACCGGCAGCGCAGTCAGCTCTTCCGGCTCCTTGCGGAAACCCTTGGCGGAGAGGCCGTAATGCCGCGCGGCCTTGAGGATGTTGCTGGCCTTGGTGCCGTCGCGCGAGACGCCGGAACGAAGCCGCAGCTCTTCGAGCGGCACCCAGCGCCGGTGATAGGCGAGAATCATTGCGAGCGAAGCCGCGCCGCATTCGACCGCCTCCATCTGCAGAACCGTCGGGGTGTGCGGCCGCTTGCCCATTGCGCGCTCTTAAGAGGAGAGGCCTACCTGCCCTTTGAGCAAGGGCAGCAGCAGGCTGATCGGGGCGCGGCGGTCGGTGGTGACGGTGGCGCGCACCGTGGTGCCGCTGCTGAGTTTCACCGTGGGTCCCGGCCCGCCCGACCAGCGATAGCCGGAAGCGGAATCGGTGCTCGGGGCCAGCTCGACGCGCACGGCATAGGGCGGGCCTTGCTCCATGAAGCGGGTGACGAGCTGCGGGTTCTGCAGCACCGAGGCCATGCCTTCGGCCGTCATCGGAAAGTCGGAAACGGCGACGACCTTGCCGAGCAGGGTGCCGTATTCCTCTTTCTTCACGGTCGCAGGCTCGATCCGCACCTCCATACCGGGCGCCACCTTCTTGCCGAACTCCGGCGGGACATAGAGCAGGAGCTCCAAGCCGCTGCCGGCGGTCTCGATGCTCAAGATCGGCTTGCCGGGCGCCACGACGGTGCCGGGCGTCGCCTTGATCTCGGTAACGACGCCGTCCATGGGCGAGAGGATCTCGGTCGACTGGTCGAGCTGGATCTTGAGCTCATCCACCTTGCGGTGCGCGTCATTGACGGCCTGCTCGGCGCCGAGCACGGCAAGGTCGCGGCGGCCGACGAGATCGGATTCTTCGGCATCGAGGCGCAGCAGGTCGCTGCGCGCGCTGCGCGCTTCTTGGTCCGACTGGTCCATGGAGCGCCGCGTTTCCTCCTGAAAGCGCTGGGTCAGGAAGCCCTGCTGCACGATCTTGTCCTGCTTGGCGAGCAGGCCTTGATAGAAGTCGCGGCGCTTCTCGGCCGCGGTGATGATGCGCTTCAGGTTCTCGCGCTGCGCCATGGCGTTCTTGTGCTTCAAGTCGATCTGGTCGGCGAAGTTCTTGGTGAGGCTGGCGAGATCCGCCTGCTTCTCCTTCACCACCTCCTCGGCATGGCGCAGGTTCTGCCGGAGCTCGGTGTCGTCGAGCGACGCAAGGCGGTCGCCTTTCTTCACCACGGTGCCGATATTGGTGACGTCGATCAGCGTGCCGGGGAACGGCGCCATGGCGTCGAACACGTGGCCGCCGCGGCTGACCAGGATGCCGGCGCCGTTCACCGAGGTCGGCAGCATGCCGAAGATGCTCCAGCCGATCGCCGCCGCGACCAGGGCGGTGATCGCGATGGCCGCGGTCCAGCCGATCGGCGAGGTCAAGGGGACGAGCTGGTCGAGCTGCTCCGGCGAGGACAACCGCTCGAGCGCCACCTTACGAAAGATCCTTTCGCTCGAGCCCGCCATACCCCCTCCCGAACTCACCCCGGAAGGCCGTTTCGGCCATCGGGGAATCCCTGCTTCAGGTCAGTCGTCCGCGCGGCGGATTGCGTTCAAGTGGTTCGGAGGGCTCGGGAATTTGCGCGAAGTCCTGACCCGAACAATCCGCAAACGAGCGACCCTCCAAGAGTAACCCCTTCGCTTCGCTTCGCCAATGTGAAACTTTCCACAACTTCTTGCCAGAATCCTGGCATCGCGGCAGGATGAACGGGACTGCAGGCCATTGCGACGGACCTCTGGGCACGGCCTTGGCCGGTGCCTGGACCATCACAACAGCCACAGGAGATTGCCATGACGGGATCGAAGAAGGCGCAGCCGGACAGCCTGGCGAAGACCTCGAAGGAAGGCGCGATCGAGCTTTCCGAAACGCAGCTCGCCGGCGCGTCCGGCGGCGCGGTGTTCCCGAGTGCGCCCGCGATCAGCAGCCTGAAGCTCGACACCAGCTACAAGTTCAACACCGATCCGGCACTGCTTCTGCCGGCGGTGAAACCGGGCCAGTGAGATTACCGGCGGGAGGCGCCGTCTTTCCCGACGCTTCCCGCCGTCACCACGCGCAGTCCAGAACCAGGAGAATCTGATGCCGACCCAGAAGCAGAAGCCGTCCAGCAGCGCTAAGCCGAAGCCGGGCAAGCAGCCGGCGAAATCGACCGAGCTCAAGGACGACGAACTCCGGACGATCTCCGGCGGCATGACCTCGGCCGGCCTCGGCACGACGTCGACCTGCGTCAGCCAGATCGGCTGACCGGCACTCCTACCCGCATCGACGCGCATCGCGGGCGCCGCGGCCCTTACACCGCCGCCGGCGCCTTGGTGCGCCATGTCTGCGCGGAGCCGGCCGGTGCCGCGCTGGCCGCCGATCATCTGCTGGCGCTGCTCGCCGTCGCGCCGGAAATTGCCGGGCGCGTCGCCGTTCCGCCCGAGATCCGGGATTCGTTCCGCTTCTCCCATGAAGGCAATCCGAACGCCTGGAACATCCGCATCGCCCATGGCGTGACGGATTTCCTGCTCGCGTTTCTGGAGCGGACGGGATCGACGCTCTCTCTCGACGTTGCGAATCTCGCCGAGGCGGATCGGACCGATCGGGAGTTCATCGAAGTCCTGCGCCGCCGCGCCGATCATGCGCGGATCGCCATCCATGAAGCAGACGACGGCGAGGCGGCCGATCTCCGATCCGGAGCGCGTGCCTTTCTCAGCGCCGGCAGCGCGCTCTGGGGCGGCACCGATGTGGCGCCCGACGCGGATGATGCGACGCTGTTGTTGCGCGCCTCCGATCTCGCCATGCGCATGGCTTATTACGATGCGGCGCTCGAATGGACTGCGGTTGGGCGCGCCACCCTGGCGCCGGATGAGGCCGGGGATTGGGGCAAGCTCACGCGCAACATGCTTTTTGCCTTCCTGCTGCTCGGGCGATATGCGGAAGCGGAAGCGATCTGCGCCGAGGTGCAGGCGCGCGCACCCGAGCCGGCGATCCTTGCCCATGTCACCTATGCGATGGCGATCCTGAATGCCCGACTCTACGATCCGGCCCGGCATGACTACGACGCCGCCAAGGCCTGGATCGAGCGGTCGCTGGATTTTACCGACCGGTTGCCGCCTTCCGAGACCCGGAGCGTCAACCACGCCTTCCTGATGAACACCATGGCGCTGGTGGAGATGCGCAAGGGCCGTCACGCGGTGGCGTTCGAGCTGCTGGACGCGGCCTTGCACCTGATGGCAGTCGAGGCGCCGATCAAGTATCCGCTGGAATGCGGCATCCTGCTGCACAACCGCGCGCGGTTGAACATCCGGGTGAAGCAGTCCGCGCAGGCGATCGACGATCTCTCCCGGTTGCTCACCTTCGAGCCGAGCAACAGTGAGGCTTTCTTCGATCGCGGCCTGCTGAAGCAACGCGCGAATCAAATCGAAGCGGCGCTCGCGGACTACGCAGCCGCGCTAAAATGGAGCGCGCCCTATTGGGAGCCGCATTTCAACCGTGCCCAGGTACTGACGGCACTCGGTCGCCGAGATGCGGCCTTGCAGGACTATGCGCGGGTCCTGGTGCTCAACCCCGGACATGCGGAGAGCCGCGCGCATGCTTTCTGCCTGCGCGGACTCGCCGCCATGGAGACCGGCGATCTCGCCGCCGCCGAGAGGCACTTCTCGCTTTCGATCGATGCGGATCCGAAGCTTGCCAATGCCTGGGCCAATCGCGCCACGATCCGGTTTCGCCTGGGCGAGCCCGCAGCGGCGTTGCACGATCTCGACCAGGCCCTCGCTCTGCGCGAGGACCCGGAGATTCTCTTCAACCGCGGCCGCGTCCTCGAATCTCTGCGGCGCTGGCCGGAAGCGATCGCCGACTATCGCCGCGCACTCGCCTTGGGTGCGTCCGCGCCGGAAGCGATCCAGCGCCGCCTCGATCATTGCATCGCCCTCGACCACGAGGCACATGGACAGCCCGCCACGCCTGCGGTTTAGTAAGGCCGCATTTCATGGCGAGGGAGAAGGCGGGTGAGCGTTCGGGTTGGAATCATCGGTGTCGGCGTGATGGGATCGGACCACACGCGCATTCTCGCCACGCAAGTGCCCGGGGCCACGATCCAGGCGATCTACGACGCCGATTCGGCGCGCGCCAAGTCGATTGCCGATGAAACCGGTGCCGGCAAAGTCTTCACCGATGCCGTCGCGCTGATCCAGGACGCCGCGGTCGATGCGGTGCTGGTCGCCTCGCCGGATCAGACGCACAAGGATCTCACTCTCGCGGCAATCGCGGCCGGCAAGCCGGTGCTCTGCGAGAAGCCGCTGGCGCCGACGCCGGCCGAGTGCCTGGAAGTGCTCGCGGCGGAGACCAAAGCCGGCCGCCGGCTGGTGCAGATCGGCTATATGCGCCGCTTCGATCCATCCTATGTCGAGATGAAGGCCAGCCTTGCCTCCGGCCGTCTCGGCGGCGCGCTGATGTTTCATTGCATTCACCGCAATGTGGCGGCGCCGAGCTGGTTCGATTCCAGGATGGCGGTCAGCAATTCCGCGGTGCATGAGTTCGACATCGCACGCTGGATGCTCGATGCCGAGCTCGTCGGCATTACGGTCTTCCGACCGAAGCCGGCTAAGGGCAGCTCGCCGGGCGCGCCGGTCTACCTGGTGCTGGAATCCGCGGCTGGCCAGCTGGTCACGATCGAGGTCTTCAACGACGCGACCTATGGCTACGATGTGCGTGGCGAGCTGGTCTGCGAGAAGGGAACCGTGGCGTTGCGTGCGCCGTTGCGGACCGAGACCAATGCCGAATTAATTCAGCGTACTGCCTATCCGGCCGATTGGCGTCCGCGTTTTGCCGATGCCTATCGGCTGCAGGCGCTGGCTTGGATTAATTCGATCGTGCGCGGCGGCACGGTCGGCGCCAGCGCCTGGGACGGCTACGCGGCCAACGCCGTTGCCGATGCAGGGTTGCTGTCGCTCGCCGAGGGCCGCCGCGCCCAGATCACCTTGGCCGATCAGCCGGCGCTCTACCGCTGATGGACATTTGATGGGCGAGCGCCGAAGGGGTGGGGCCTTATCCCTTCCCTTTGTCGGCGATTAAGTCATACTATAACCCCGCGACGCAGCCGTCAGAGCCGCGCGCGGACAGGGAGGATCGGCGTGGCGTTGCTCGACATTCGCAACATCTCGATGCATTTCGGCGCCATCCATGCGCTGACGGAGCTGAGCTTTTCCGTCAATGCCGGAGAGGTCGTCGGGTTGATGGGCGACAACGGCGCCGGCAAGTCGACGATGGTGAAGATCATCGCCGGCAACTTCCGACCGACCCATGGCGACATCGCCGTGGAAGATGAAGTCTGTCACTTTCATCGGCCGGTCGATGCGCGGTCGAAAGGCATCGAGGTCGTCTATCAGGACCTGGCACTGGCCGACAACTTGACCGCGGCGCAGAACGTGTTTCTCGGCCGCGAGATGAAGAAGGGCATCTGGCCCTTTCGCGTGCTCGACAAGAAGGCGATGATCGATCGCTCCGGCGAGCTGTTCCAGGAGCTGAAGTCGGAAACGCGGCCGCGCGATCTGGTGAAGAAGATGTCCGGCGGCCAGCGCCAGGCGGTCGCGATCGCCCGCACGCGGCTCTCGGAGTGCAAACTGATCCTGATGGACGAGCCGACCGCGGCCATCTCGGTGCGGCAGGTCGCCGAAGTCCTGGGCCTGATCAAGCGCCTGAAAGCGCAAGGCGTCTCGGTCATCCTGATCAGTCACCGCATGCCCGACGTGTTCGCGGTCTGCGACCGCATCATCGTGCTCCGGCGCGGCGGCAAGGTCGCCGACAAGAACACGCATGAAACCACGCCGGAAGAGATCACCGGATTGATCACGGGAGCCATTCGTGCCGCCTGAACCAGATACCGCCGCAATCGAATCCGACCACGCCGCGATTTCCGACGTCGTCGGCAACGAGGAGCAGACGCTGAAGAAGCGCCTGTTCAGCAGCCAGCCGTTCTGGGTGACGGTGGCCTTGTTCATCCTGATCGTGGTGATGGTGGCCGCCGAGCCGACCTTCGGCACGGCGAACAACATCGGCAATGTGGCCCGCAACTTCGCGCCGTTCGGCATCATGGCGCTCGGCATGACAATGGTGATCATCACCGGCGGCATCGACCTCTCGGTGGGCTCGGTGATGGGCCTGGTCGCGATCGTCGCCGGCCTGTTCCTGACCTGGGAATATCCCTGGTACGTGGCTTTCTTCATGGGCCTGGTCGCCGGGCTTGCCTGCGGCGTGGTCAATGGATTCTTCGTCGCCTATGTCGGCATGCCGTCTTTCGTGGTGACGCTCGGCATGCTCTCGCTGGCGCGCTCCCTGGCAGTGGTGTTTTCAGCCAACCAGATGCTCTACAAGTTCGGCCCGGATGCGCCGATCGTCAAAGCGATCGGCCAGGCCAAGTGGCCGTTGCGCCCGCCGCTGGGCGGGGCGCCGGCCTGGATGCCGGAGATCTCGTCGCATTTCTGGATCATGATCCTGCTGGCTCTGTTCGTCGGCTTTGTCTTCAACTTCACCGCCTGGGGCCGGCACCTTTTCGCAATCGGCGGCAACGAGCAGGCGGCGCGCATGACCGGCGTGCCGGTCGATCGGATCAAGTTCCAGACCTATGTCTTCTCGGCCTTCACGGCGACGGTCGCCTCGCTGCTGCTGCTCGGCTACACCGGCTCGGCGATCAACGCCATGGGCCAGGGCTATGAGCTTCGCGTGATCGCGGCGACCGTGATCGGCGGCGCCAATCTGATGGGCGGCGCGGGCACGGCCTATGGCGCGGTGATCGGATCGGCCTTGCTGGAGGTGATCCGCAATGCGCTGCTGATGGCGGGCATCGATTCCAATTGGCAGGGCGCATTCGTCGGCGCCTTCATCGTTCTCGCGGTGCTTCTGGGAATGGTCACGTCCGACCGGTCGTTCATTGCGACCATGCTCGGCAACTGGTTCCAAAGGAAGCATCGTTAGGACCGGTTCACTGCGGCAATCAGTGAAAACATGAATCTGGGAGGAGACCTCATGAAGAAACTGATTTTGACCACGGCCGTCGCCTTCGGGGCGATGATGATGGCCGCGACCGGCGCTCAGGCGAAGTTCGTCTTCGCGCTGGTGCCGAAGAACATGAACAATCCGTTCTTCGATCAGGCCCGCGACGGCTGCAAGAAGGCCGAAGCGGAATCGAACGGCGCGTTCGAGTGCATGTATATCGGTCCCGGCGAGCATGGCGGCGGCGACGAGCAGGTGACAATCGTCCAGGATCTGGTCGCCAAGGGCGTCGACGGCATCGCGGTCTCGCCGGCCAACGCGGCGGCCATGGCGGTCGCGTTGCAGGCGGCGAAGGAAGCCAAGATCCCGGTCCTCACCTGGGACTCCGATCTGCTGCCGGAGAACAAGGATCTCCGCATCGCCTATGTCGGCACGCATAACTACGAGATCGGCGAGAACCTGGCGAAGCTCGCGATGGCGATCAAGCCGAAGGGCGGCAAGATCTGCATCCAGTCGGGCGGTGCCGCCGCGGCCAACCACAACGAGCGCATGCAGGGCATCCGCGATACGCTCTCGGGCGCGAAGTCGGCCGCAAGCCCGGGCGATCGCCTGACCGGCCAGAACGGCTGGACCGAGATCGACGGCTGCCCGCTCTACACCAACGACGACTTCCCGGTCTCGGTGCAGCAGTTCCAGGACATCATGGCGAAGAACCCTGACCTGGACGCCTTCATCCCGACCGGCGGCTTCCCGCAGTTCGTGCCGGATGCGAACCGCGCCGCAGTCGGTCCCTACAAGGACAAGATCGCGAGCAAGGCGCTGGCGCTGGTCGTCGCCGACACGCTGCCGGTCCAGATCGATCAGATGAAGGAAGGCCTGTCCCTGGGTCAGGTCGGCCAGCGTCCCTTCGAGATGGGCTACAAGACGATGTTCTTCCTGAAGGACATCAAGGAAGGCAAGGCGGCCCCCGCCGACCCGACCTATACCGGCCTCGACGTCTGCACGCCCGAGACCGCGGATACCTGCGTCGGCAAGTAAGCCGAGGCGGCTGTCTTCAGCAACCGGCGGGTGCCGCAAGGTGCCCGCCGTTCTTCTTTTCCGCCCAGTCTGCATTTCCAATTGTCAGAGGCGGGTCTGAGGCGCACCGTGGATAACATGGTCGACGACCTCCAATCCGGAACGCGCGACGATCGCGGCGACTGGAAGCCCAGCGCGCGGCTCGAGCTGCCGCCGTATTTGCGCTGGCCGCTCAATCCCATCGCGATCCTGAAATGGCTGCCGGGATATCTGTTTCCGTGGAACGCCTTCCACATGGCGACCGCGCTGGCCTATTGGTACCTGGTGATTCCCGACGTCGAAGTGATGCAGACGATCCGTTGGGATTGGGCGGTCCGGCTTTACGCCGTCAATGCCGCGGCGATCTTCGTGATGTACGGGTCGATCGAGTTCCTCTTCTATGTCCGTCGGAAGCAGGGGACGCAATTCAAGTATAGCGGCCGTTTCCCGGCCGACCGACCATCGGATGCCTTCTGGTTCAAGAGCCAGAATATCGACAATGCCTTGCGCACCTTCCTGATCAGCATCCCGCTCTGGACCCTGGTCCAGGTGCTGTTCCTCTGGTGCTTCGCGACGGGTGCGGTGCCGTGGCTCCTTTGGGCCGATCATCCGGTCTATCTCGCGGTGCTCGCCTTCTTCGCGCCGATGCTGCACGAGGTGCATTTCTTCGTGATCCATCGGCTGATCCATGTGCCGCTGCTCTACAAGTGGGTGCATGCGGTGCACCACAAATCGGTCAACCCCACACCGTGGTCTTCGCTCTCGATGCATCCGGTGGAGTCCTTCATCTATCACGCGGTCGCCTTCTGGCACCTCGTCATTCCGTCCAACCCGATCCTGGCGTTGTTCCAGCTCCATCTCGCGGGCTTCGGTGCCATCAATGGACATATCGGTTTCGATCATCTTGAGCTCGGCGGCCGGTTCAAGCTGAAGAGTCACGCCTATGCCCATTACCTGCACCACAAGCTCTTCGAGGTGAATTACGGCGGCGATGGGCTGATCCCTCTCGATAAGTGGCTCGGCAGCTGGCACGACGGCAGCCCGGAAGGCGAGGCGCTGATGAAGGCGCGCTTGCGCAGAAAGCGCGAGCGTGCCGAAGCGAAACGCCAGGCTGCTCTCTAAGACATCAACGTCGCGGCGGAACCCGTTTCGTTTCCGCCGGTTGCCCTCCCATGGCCCAAGCGATCGGATTGCGACTGGATTCCCGCCACCGGCGCAGCCTTGCGGCGGCGCAAGGCTCGAAGACGAGCGTCTATGTGGCGCTCGCCGGCAATCTCATCATCGCGGTCGCGAAGTTCGCCGCGGCCTGGTTCACCGGGAGCTCGGCGATGCTGAGCGAAGGGGCGCATTCCTTGGTCGATTGCGGCAATGAGATCCTGCTGCTCTACGGCATGCGGCGCGCGGCCCGGCCGCCGGATCTCGCCCATCCGTTCGGTTATGGCCGCGAGGTTTATTTCTGGAGCTTCGTCGTGGCGCTGCTGTTCTTTGCGCTCGGTGCCGGCGTCTCCTTCTATGAAGGCGTTCAGCATCTGCTGCATCCGGAGGAGATCCGGTACTACGCCGTGACTTATGTCGTGCTGGTGATCGCGATCCTCTGCGAGGGGTTTTCCCTGCGCGTCGCGGTCAAGGCCTTCGCGCAGCAGAAGGGCGAGCTCGGCTATGTCGAGGCGATCAAGCGCAGCAAGAATCCCGCGACCTTCACCGTGCTGCTGGAAGACAGCGCGGCTTTGCTCGGCCTCGGCATCGCCTGCATCGGCATTCTCGGCGCGCAGTTCCTGGAGATGCCGGAACTCGACGGCGTCGCCTCGCTCGGCATCAGCCTGGTGCTCGGCGTCATGGCGGTGTTCCTCGCCGCCGAGACCAAGGGTTTGCTGCTGGGCGAGCAGGCGTCGCCCCATCTCGAAGCGGCGATCCTGCGCGCCGCCTCCGAGGATCCGGCGGTGCATATAGCGAACGGCGTCTACACCGTGCATATCGGTCCGGAGCAGATCGTCGCCGAGCTCAGCGTCGCCTTCGAACGCGCAGCGGACGCCGCGGAGATCGAACGATCGGTCGAGCGCATCGAAGCCGCGATCCGCACCGACCATCCCGAGATCATCATGCTGTTCGTGAAGCCGCAGACCCATGAGACCTGGCGGGCGCGGCTGGCGAGGATCGAGGCCGCGTCCAGCCCGGAGCTGCGCGCTTCCGGCAGCCGGAGACGCGCAGTCTGGCGCAAGCCCGGCGAGATCCCGCGAAAAAGCTAATCGCCGCCAAATGCTTATTGTGATCGTATATGCGATCCTATAGGATATAGGGATCAGACCAGAAGCCGCCGACAAAGGCGGCCGGGTTGAACGGGAGGACGATGGCGATCCAGCGGCACAAAGGCCTGGCGGACGACGTCTATGGGGCAATCTTCAACAAGCTGATCTCGCTCGAGATCGCCCCCGGCGCGCGCATCACCGTGGACGGGCTGGTCCGGGAGCTCGAAGTCTCCCAGACGCCCATTCGCGAAGCGCTCGGCCGCCTTGAAGGCGAAGGCCTGGTGGTGAAGACGCATCTCGTCGGCTACAGCGCGACGCCGCAGATCACGCGCCGGCATTTCGACGAGCTCTACGAGTTGCGCCTGCTGCTGGAACCGGATGCGGCCCGCCGTGCCGCGCGCCGGATCGACGAAGGCAATATGCGCAAGCTCACCGAAACCGCCGAGCAGATGCGCCGCCTCGACGGCAGCCGCGAGCGCCGGAAGTATTCGGCCTTCGCCCGCCTGGACGCGGATCTGCACGATCAGATCCTGGCGATCGCCGGCAACGAGCTGGTGCGGGACACACTCGCGCATCTGCACACGCATTTTCATATCTTCCGCCTGATGTTCCACGCGAGCGTCACCGAGGACGCGCTGAGCGAGCACGAATCCCTCCTGGTGGCTCTCTCGTCGGGCGATGAGGATGGTGCGGAGCGCGCGATGCGCGAGCATATCGACCGCTCGCGCCGACGCCTGCTGTTGGCTTTTGTCTGATGGTTTCTGAGGTGAGGCTTTGCTCAACTTTCAGGCAAGTGGTTCGTTTTTCGTGGCCTTTCGGTCACATTGGTACCGTGCATGCAAATCCGGGCTTGCATCAAATGAGTGATTTACACAAAAATCACCACGATACTCACAAGACGAGAAGGCTCATCCCCGAGAGGGTAGGGCACGGTCGGGAGGCAAGCCGTTCAAGGCAGACGTTCGCGGGCAGAAGCCTGCGATCAAGGTCACTCCCGATCCGGAAACAAGTATCGCCGTCGCGAGCCTGGGAGGCTCTTTCGACGGCCGCTTGGCAGTTTCTGCCGGCGCATTGACTGGGGGAGGCGATGGGGCAGGTCGAGAATTTCGCGCTGAGTCTGGCCAATGTGAGCAAGGCCTATGGCCGCGTGCGCGCTCTCGAGAATCTTTCGTTCAGTGTGACTGAAGGCCGGTTCTTCGTGCTGTTCGGGCCGAGCTCGGTCGGCAAGACCACGACCTTGCGCACGATCGCCGGGCTGGTGACGCCCGACCGCGGCCGGGTCGAGATCTTCGGCAGGGACTGGACCCATGAGCCGATCGCCGGGCGCGGCGTCTCCATGGTGTTCCAATCCTTCGCGCTCTATCCGCATCTCACCGTCTATCAGAACTTCGCCTATCCGCTGATCGAGGAGAAGGTGGCGAAGGCCGAGATCGACCGCCGGGTCAAGGAAACCGCGGCGATGCTGCGGCTCGACAAGAAGGTCGACCGCAAGCCGAACACGCTTTCCGGCGGCGAGCAGCAGCGCGTGGCCTTGGGCCGCTCGCTGATCCGGCATCCGAAGATCCTGCTGCTGGACGAGCCGCTCACCAATCTCGATGCCAAGCTGCGCCACGAAATGCGCGCCGAGCTCAAGCGCCTGCACCGGCAGTTCGGCCTCACCATCATCTACGCGACGCCTGACGAGCTCGAGGCCTTGTCGATGGGCGAGGAGATCGCGGTGATGCGCGACGGCGGCATCGTGCAGATCGGCACGCCGGACGAGCTCTACGAGCAGCCGCGCGATCTCTATGTCGCGGGCAAGATCGGCTCGCCGCACATGAACATGATCCAGGGCAAGCTTGCGAGCGACGGCTCGGCCTTGGAATCCGCGATCGGGCCGCTGCCGTTTGCCCGCAGGCTGCAATCGGCGTCCGCGGGCGAGGCGGCGATCGTCGGCATCCGGCCGAACGATGTCCGGTTCGCCAGCGGTGGCGAGCGTGGCGTCAGCGCCAGCATCGCCATGCTGGAGCCTTTGGGCGACGTCACCGTGGTCTCGGTCGAAGCGGGCGGCGAGACCCTGCGCATGGTGCTGCCGGAATCGGCGGCGTCGGGCCTCGAGCCCGGCCAGCCCGCCGCGGTGGTTCTCGATCCAGCCAAGTTTCACATCTTCCGGGCTTCGAGCGGGCAGGTGATCGCCTAGAGCGCTTTCATGGGATCATCTGGCGCAAGAAGCCAAGAAGGAAAATCGGCAACAAATAACGTGGGAGGAAAGCCGAAGATGAGTACCAGGACGAAAATCAAAGTCGCATTGATGGCGGCGGGTGTTGCCGCGTCATTGGGGGTGGCCGATGTTTCGACCGCCCGCGCCGAAGACGTGACGCTGACGATGGCCGTGCCCGATTGGCCGCCGACGCGCATCATGAAGAAGTTCTTCGACGAGCAGTACAAGCCGAAGTCCGGCAACACGGTGAAGCTCGACGTGGACTTCATCCCGTGGCCCGACTTCTACACCCGGGTCAACGCCTCGCTGACCTCGGGCGAGAAGAAGTACAACTTCATCGTTTCGGACTCGCAGTGGCTGGGCGCCTTCGTCGAGGGCGGCTACTACCGCAAGATCAACGATCTTCTGGACGCCGATCCGGACTTCAAGAAGATCTTCTTCACGATTCACCCGAACCCGCTGAACGCCTACGCGACCTATCCGTACAAGTCGGAGAACTATTACGGCTTCCCGCAGTTCCCGGACGTGCTGGTGACCTACGGGCGCAAGGACGTGCTCTGCGACGCGACCGAGCAGAAGAACTTCCAGGCGAAGTACAACAAGAAGCTGCCCTGCACCGGCGAAGAAATCGACGCCATGACCTGGGACGACTTCAAGAACGTCGGCGAGTTCTTCCGCCGCAAAAAGGGCGAGATGCTGGCCGGCAAGCCGGCGGATGACGACTTCTACGGCATCGCGTTCCAGGCGGGTAAGGGCTACGACTTCTCGTCGATGCAGATCAACGGCATGATCTGGCAGAACGGCGGCGACATCTGGGACGAGACCAAGGCCCCGCAGAGCCAGGCGGAAGGCGTGGTCAACTCTCCGATCGCCGTGAAGTCGCTGGAGCAGTACCTCAAGCTCATCGAGTACATGCCGCCGGTGGCCAAGACCGGCACCATGGACATCTTCAAGTCGGATGAGCTGTTCCGCGAAGGCAAGGTTGCCATGAACGTGGACTGGATCGGACTGGGCGAAGCCTCGCTCGATCCGAAGACCTCCAAGGTTGCCGACAAGCTGGTCTTCGGCCAGATGCCGGGCACCATGGTCGACGGCAAGAATGTCAAGTGGTCCAACATCGGCGGCCAGCCCTTCGTGCTGACCACCTGGACGACCGACATTCAGATCAAGGAAGCCGTCGAGTTCGTGAAGTGGTGGCTGTCCGATCCGATCCAGCACCAGTTTGCGGCCAGTGGCGGCCAGTCTGCCGTGAAGTCGGTGTATGAAGATCCGAAATACGTGACCTATCGCCCGTGGAACCGGGCTTGGGCCGCGTCGCTCGATTGGCAGAAGGACGTGTGGCACGTGCCGCAGTTCTTCGAACTGCTGACCGAGCAGCAGGATCAGTTCGACCTCGCCATCACCGGCAAGCAGGACGCCAAGACGACCTTGGACAATATCGCCAAGTTCCAACAGGACCTGCTGACCCAGGCGGGCCTGATCCAATAACGACGTGACCAAGGCTTCCGTCGCGCGATGAGCGCGGCGGAGGCCGGACCATCCGGCTGTGGGAGATTCGGATCGCTCCGGATCTCCCCCGGTCGACTGATCTTCATAGCAACCACAGTAACAACGTGTCGCCGAATGCTCATGGACGCTCTGTCAGCCACAAGACCAGACCGAACCAAACCGGCCTTGCTGGCGGTTAGACCCGACAACTGGCGGCTCGCAATTCTGATCGGCCTCATTGTCTCCATCATCGCCGCGCTCTCGCTGCCGGCCGCGATCTCGTTCTGGGTCGTCGGTGCCATGGCGGCCCTGATCGCCGCGGCTTTCGTGGTGAATGCCTATCGCCGGCGCTATTACGGCGGCCTGCTGGTGGCGCCCGCGATCGCGGTCCTGTTCGTGATGAACATCTTTCCGCTGCTCTGGTCGCTGGGCCTGTCGTTCTTCGCCTACCAGTCGAACCAGCAGTCGATCCGCTTCGTCGGCCTCGCCAACTACGTCCGGGTTCTGACCAACAGCATCGCGGCACCCGACAACTGGCATGCGCTGTTCAACACCGCGCTCTTCGTCGTGCTGACGGTCTCGGCGCAGATGATCACCGGCTTCCTGCTGGCGATGCTGTTCGCCAAGCAGTTCCCATTGCGGAAATACCTGCTGATCCTGGTGTTGACGCCGATGATGCTCTCGGTGGTCGCCTCGGGCGTGTTCTTCACCTATTACTACGATCCGACCTTCGGCATCCTGAGCTACGTCATCAACAGCATCAATGACGGCCAGTTCATCCTGATGGACAGCAAGGCGGGCGCCGTCGGCGGCATCGTCTTCGCCGATGCCTGGATGTGGTCGCCTTTCGTCATGCTGCTGGTTCTCGCGGGTCTCGTCTCCGTGCCGAAGTATCTCTACGAGGCGGCGGCGATCGACCGGGTTTCGGCCTGGCGGCGGTTCTGGAGCATCACCTTCCCCTATATCCGCAGCCTGCTGATGCTGGCGCTGCTGTTCCGCACCATCGAGGCGTTCAAGCTCGCCGATCTCGTCATCCTGCTGACCAAGGGCGGCAACGACACGATGACGATCTCCTATCACCTGATCCGCATCGCCAACGAGCAGAACAAGACCAGCGAAGGTGCCGCGATCTCCTACATCATGTTGTTCATGGTGATCGTGCTGACCAACCTCTACCTCTATCTCGCCAATCGCCGGAACCGGGAGGGCTGAACCCATGGCAAGCGGCATCTCTCTCCTGGAACGGCTCGGCTTGAAGAGCGGCAACGGCGGCGTCTCCGACGCCGGCTGGGGCCGCACCGCGATCGTCGCGGTCGTCAGCTTCATCTACTTCCTGCCCGTGCTGTTCATCATCTTCACCGCGATCAAGCCGCAGGATGTGGCGCTCTCGGTGCCGCCGACCCTTTCGCCGACCTCGCTGTTCGGGCTCATTCCCGACCAATACGTCTTCACGCCTACGCTCGAGAATTTCGGCTCGGTGTTCCAGCGCGTGATGACGGTCGGCGGTGCGCCGGAGGCGACCGGCTTCGATCGCTTCTTCTTCAACTCGATCGTGATCGCCTCGGTCTCGGTGCTGCTGGCGCTGATCCTCGGCACGCTGGCGTCCTACGGCTTCTCGCGCTATCCGCTCAAAGGCAACGACACCTATCTCTTCATCATCCTGACCACCCGCATGCTGCCCGCCATCGTGGTGATCATTCCGATCATCCTGATGTTCCGGGCGGCGGGCCTCGCCGGCTCCTACACCGGCATCATCTTGCTCTACACGGCGTTCAACCTCGCCTTCACCATCTGGATGATGAAGAGCTTCTTCGACGAGCTCTCGACCGATGTCGAGGACGCGGCGCGGATCGACGGCTCCTCCGAGATCAAGGTGTTCTTCAAGATCTGCCTGCCGCAGGTGGTCGCCGGCCTGGCTGCGACCTTCGTCTTCGGCCTGATCCTGACCTGGAACGAGTTCCTGTTCGCCTTGCTGCTGACCGGCCCCGACACGCGTACCGTGCCGGTCGCGATGAACCAGGCGGTCTCGTCCGGCGGCCGCGGCACCGACTGGACCTTGCTGGCCGCGATCGAGACCTTGTTCCTGATCCCGGTTTTCCTGGTCACGTTCTTCCTGCAGGAGCACCTGCTGCGCGGCGTCACCTTCGGCACGGTGAAGAAGTAGTCATGTCCACGATTGAAATCCGCAAACTCACCAAGAAATTCGGCGACTTCGTCGCGGTCCGCGATGCCGATCTCAATGTTGCCGCCGGCGAAGTCGTCTGCCTGCTCGGCCCCTCGGGCTGCGGCAAGACCACCACTTTGCGCATGATTGCCGGTCTCGAACGTGCCACCGCCGGCGATGTGGTGATCGCCGGCCAGCGCATGAACGATCTCTCGCCGGAGAAGCGCAACATCGCGATGGTGTTCCAGTTCTACGCGCTCTACCCGGCGCTCACCGTCGGCCAGAACATCGCCATGCCGCTGCATTACGAGAAGATCGGCAAGGCGGAGATGGACGCGCGGGTCCACAAGGTGGCCGACATCCTGCACTTGCGCGACGTGCTCGATCGCCTGCCGGGCCAGATCTCCGAGGGCGAGAAGCAGCGCATCGCCGTCGCGCGCGCGATCGTCCGCGACCCCAACTGTTTTCTCTTCGATGAGCCGCTGTCGCGCCTCGACGTCGAGCTCCGGCATTCGATGCGCGGCCAGATCAAGGGCGTGCTTTCGAATCTCTCCAAGGCCACGGTCATCGTGACCCATGACCAGCTGGAAGCGCTGACCATGGCGGACCGCATCGCCATCATGCGCGACGGGCTGATCGAGCAGGTAGGCTCGCCCCACGACGTCTTCGCCAAGCCCGCCAATGTCTTCGTCGCGAGCTTCATCGGCACGCCGCAGATGAACCTGATCGAGGCGCAGTTCAAGGGCTACAGCAACGGCAAGGCCAAGGTCGCATTCGACCAGCAGGACGTGGATTTGAGCGTCGATCCAGCGGTGGCGAAGCTGCAGCCGGGCACGGTGACCATCGGCGTCCGGCCGCGGGCCTTCACCGCGGTCTCCGACGACACGCTCGACACCATCGACGCTCTGGCCGAGCTCATCGAGCCGATGGGCGCGGAGACGCTGATTCATGCCCGGACCAAGACCGGCGGCGATATCCGCGTCGTGGTCCCGCGCGAGAAGCGGGTGAAGACCGGCGAAGTGCTGCATCTCGTTCCGGACCGGGCGCAGACCCATGTCTTCGGCGATGACGGAAAGGCGGTGCGCGCATGAGCAATGACACGCAGGCCGGCCGCGGCATGTCCTCGCAGACAGCGCTCCGCCTGGAATACAGCATCATCGGCCTGGGCGTGCTCGCCCTCCTGCTGATCTTCCAGCCGTTCAACATCACGCTCTTCACGATCGGCTGCATCCTCGTGGTGTTGGCCGGCCTCATCAACAACCTGCTGCCGCTGGCGCAGCCGGGCGTGCCGATGCGCACGGTGATCAAGATCGCGATGGTCGTGGCGATGATCTTCTGTATCGCGCTGCTGGTCTCGATCTTCGCCGCCTCGCTCTACGGCGTCTTCTTCCTGGCCCCGCCGGATCCGAACACGACCATGGGCAAGGTCCAGCTCGCCGCGAAGCCCTGGTACATGCACAGCTTCACTTGGTCCGTCGCGGTGGTCGCCTGCGTCTTGGCCGGCCTCATTACGGTGATGAACCGGCGCCGGAGCTGAACCCGTTTCCTCGAAACCCCCTCAGAGGAGTCCGAAAGATGAGCGAACTTTCCCAATCCGGCCATGTCGACCGCATGCAGCAGTTGATGTCGACCTCGCCGGTTCCCTCGATCTCCACCGAGCTGCTGGTCACCGCGGACGGTGAGCTCAACCGTGAGCTCAAGGCTTTCCTGTTCGACCCGCCGTCGAACCCGAACTTGCTCAAGGGCAAGAAGATCGCGATCTGCTGCACCAATGGTGTGGAAGAGGTCGAGATCATCGGCGCCCAGCGCTGGCTCTCCGAGCACGGCGCCACAGTGCATATCGTCAGCCCGCGGATCGGCGAGTTTCACCCGACCCTCGGCCTGCGCTTCCCGCCGCAAAGCGCCACCCATGTGCTCGCCATCCGTTTGATGGAGAATGCCGGCTGGCTGAAGATCGACAAGTATACCGACGAGGCGAAGGCGGGCGACTACGACGCCGTCCTGCTGCCGGGCGGCTGCTGGAATCCGGATGCTTTGCGCATGGATCCGCATTGCCGCAGCTTCGTGCAGGACATGCACAAGGCGGGCAAGCCGACCACCGCGATCTGCCACGGCCAATGGGTCATGGTCTCGGCTGAAATCTTGAAGGGCAAGAAGGCCACCGCGGTCTGGAACATTCAGGTCGATCTCAAGAATGCCGGCGCCACCGTGCTGGACGAGCCTTGCGTGGTCGATGGCAATCTGATCACCGCCCGCTTCCCCTATGACCTGCCGCGCTTGATCCAGGCCATGGTGAAGCAGCTTCTCGCCGGCAAGAACTAGTCCAGCGACGGAGGCGGGCAAGGGATCCGACCGGGGATGGCGGATCCCGCCCGGGCGCGATGAACTTTGCGGGGCGGCAGAGGCAGGCACGCGATGAATCCCGGCAGAACCTCCGGGACGCGGTCTTGCCTTGCAATCCCGACAACCTGCCCGAGATCCTCGACCATCTTGCCGACGTCTATTTCTATGTGAAGGACGTCGAGAGCCGCTGGCAGGAATGCAATTCCGCCACGCTCACCTTGTTCAACGCCTCGCGCAAAGCCGAAGTGCTCGGCAAGACCGACTGGGACTTCTACCCGGAAGAGATCGCGCGGGAGATCATCCAGGACGATCGCTCTGTGATCGAATCCGGGCGGCCGATCGTCAACAAACTCGAAGTCATCGTCAACGAGACCGGGCGGCTGCTCTGGGTGCTGACCACCAAGACGCCGGCGCGCAACGCCGATGGTGAGATCTGCGGCGTCATGGGCCTGACCCGGCCGGTGGGCACGACCGACCTGCTGCCGGAAGGCTATCGCCAGTTCTCCAAGGTGATCGCCCATGTCGAGGAGCGCTATCGCACCTCGCTCGAAGTGTCCGAGCTGGCGCGGATCGCCTGCCTCTCGGAGAGCCAGTTCCGCAAGCGCTTCGTGAAGCTGTTCAAGATCTCGCCGTCGAAGTTCATCAACCGGATCCGGGTCCAGACCGCCGCCAAGCTGCTGCTCTCCAGCAAGGAGCCGATCTCCGAGATCGCTTTGCAATGCGGCTTCTGCGACCAGAGTTATTTCACCCGGCAGTTCTCGCATTTCTTCGGCCTGACGCCGAAGCGCTACCGCGACCGGCTGGGAAAACGCAGCGCGGCGGCGTGATTCAAGAGTTGGGGGAGTCATGCGCAAGGTCTATGTGATCGGGACCTGCGACACCAAAGGAGACGAGCTGCGCTTTGCCTGCGCTTGCATCGCGCGTGCCGGGGCGAAGCCGGTGCTGATCGACGTCTCCACGGCAAAGCCCGACCCGGATGCCGATGTCACCGCTGAAACCGTGGCCGCCCATCATCCGCAGGGTAAGGCGGCAGTGCTCGGATTGACCGATCGCGGCAAGGCGGTCGCCGCCATGGGCGATGCGCTGAAGCTCTATCTCCTCGCCCGCAAGGATGTCGGCGCGGTGCTGGGGCTTGGCGGCTCCGGCAACACCGCGATCGTCACCGAGGCGATGCGGGCGCTGCCGGTCGGCCTGCCGAAGGTCATGGTCTCGACCCTCGCCTCCGGCAATGTCGCCGGCTTCGTCGGCCCGACCGACATCATGATGATGCATGCGGTGACCGACATCGCCGGCCTGAATGCGATCAGCCGTACGGTGATCGGCAATGCGGCCCATGCCGTTGCCGGGATGGTCAGCCACCGTGTGCCGAAGGCGCGGAAGGTGAAGCCGACCGTCGGCTACACCATGTTCGGCGTGACCACGACCTGCGTGAACGAGATCCGCCGCCGGCTGGAGCCGGCGACCGAGAGCTTCGTCTTCCACGCGACCGGAACCGGCGGGCAGAGCTTCGAGAAGCTGGCGGAATCCGGCTTCTTCGACGGCGTGATCGACATCACCACCACCGAGGTCGCCGACTATCTGGTCGGCGGCATCCTGCCCTGCAGCGCCGACCGCTTCGGCGCCTTCATCCGGCACGCGGTCCCTTACGTCGGCTCGGTCGGCGCCTGCGACATGGTGAACTTCGGCCCCCGGGAGACCGTCCCGCCGCAATTCGCCCAGCGGAAATTCCATGTCCACAACGCCCATGTCACCCTGATGCGCACCAAGCCGGAAGAGAACGCCAAAATCGGCGCCTTCATCGTCGCGCGGGTGAACCGCATGGCCGGGCCGGTGCGCTTCCTGCTGCCGCTGAAAGGCGTCTCGGCGATCGATGCCGAGGGTCAGGCGTTTCATGATCCTGTCGCCGACGCCGCCTTGTTCGACGCGATCCGCAACGGCTGGGTCAAGGCGAAGAAGCGGAAGCTGATCGAGCTCGACCTTAACATCAACGATCCGGCCTTCGCCGCCGCGGCGGTCAAAGCCTTCAAAGAAATCACCTGACGGAGAGTTCCATGGCGCGCGCCTATGCCTCGACCATCCTGAAAGCCCCCGTTGAAACCGTCTGGAGCCTGGTGCGCGACTTCAACGCGCTGCCCAAATGGGCGCCGGCGATCGCGCGGTCCAAGATCGAGGACGGCCTCGATGCCGACGTGGTCGGCTGCGTGCGCTCCTTCTATACCAAGGACGGCGGCCATATCCGCGAGCGGCTGCTGACCCTGGACGATGCCAATTACACCTTCACCTATAATTTCGAGAAGCCGGCCTTTCCGGTGAAGAACTACATCGCGACCCTGCGGCTCTACCCGGTGACCCAGACCGACCAGACCTTCGCCGAATGGGAGGCGAGCTTCGACGAAGCGCCGGGCGACGAGGGCAAATACGAGAAGATCGTGTCGCGCGAAGTCTTCGCCTCGAACTGGGCCAATCTTGCGAAGATCATTACCGCGAAGAAGCCGAAGAAAACGGAAGGTGCTGTGCGCTGGAAAGGCTATGCGCCGAACAAGGTCTGGACCTCGCGGGTGATGAAAGCGCCGGTCGAGAAGGTCTGGGGCGTCATCCGCGACTTCGCCGGTATGGGCGCCTGGCACGAGGATATCACCAAGATGCACATGATCGACGGCGTGCGCTCCGACAAGGTCTCCGGTGTGCGTGACTTCTATTTCGGCTCCGGCCGTCTGCACGAGGAACTGTTGCATCTCTGCGACCGCACGCGCTCCTTCTCCTATCGCATCACCAAGTCGCCGCTGCCCTGGATCAACTACGTCTCCGGGCCGCGGCTCTGGCCGGTCACCAGCAACAACACCACGTTCGGCGTCTGGACCGGCGACTGGGATGCCAGCCCGCAGGACGATCTGACCTTGATCCCGAACACCGAGCAGAACGTCTATCAGAAGGCCTTCGCCACGGTCGAAAAGAAGCTCAAGCAGAAATAGGGAGACCACGCATGGCCGAATGGACGAGACGCTTTGGGCTCGAAGGCAAGGCGGCTCTGGTGACCGGCGCCACCAAGGGGATCGGGCTCGAGACCTGCAAGGTGCTGGCCGATGCCGGTGCCGACATTGCCGCCGTCGGCCGCGATCAGGCGGGCCTGGCCGAGATCAAAGCGGCGGTAGAAGCCAAAGGCCGTCGCTGCGTCGCCATCGCCGCCGACATGGCGACGGTGGACGGGCCGGCCAAGGCGGCGAAGGAAGCTCTGGCCGCGTTCGGCACGGTGGACATACTGGTCAACAATGCGGCGATCGCCTTGATCGCGCCGCTGCTGGAGGCGACCTCCGACGACTGGGACGCGACCATGGCGGTCAATCTGCGCGCACCCTTCCTGCTCGCAAAAGCCTTGGTGCCGGCGATGATCAAAAAGGGCGGCGGCAAGATCATCAACATCTCGTCGCAGGCCGGCGTGATCGGCCAGGACAGCCACGCCGCTTACGGCGCTTCGAAGGGCGGGCTCAACACGCTCACCAAGGTGATGTGCGTCGAATGGGCGAAGCACAACGTCCAGGTCAACACCGTCTGCCCGACCGTGATCCTGACGCCGATGGGCGAGGAGCATTGGGGTAAGCCGGAGCGCGGCGATCCGATGAAGGCGAAGATCCCCGCCGGCCGTTTCGGCAAGCCGGTCGAGGTCGCCGACATGGTCCTCTATCTCGCCTCGTCGGCCTCCAACCTGGTCAATGGCCAGGACATGCTCATCGACGGCGGCTATACGGCGGCGTGAACAGGCAAGGAGATTCGACGTGAGCGCCACCGCGGAAATTGCAGCAGAGCTCGATCGGCTCGGCGCCGAGGTCGTCCATGTCGGCCTGTTCGACTACGCCACCATGTTCCGGGAACGGCGGATGCGCCGCGACGATCTGCTGGCGGGCGCTGATACGGCGGTCTTTGCCAACGTCCTGCCGAAATGGGACACCGCGGAATCGATCCTGGCGCCCGGTCCCTATGGCAGCGAAACCATCGCCTATGACCCGGCCTCGCTGCGGCCCTATCCGTTCGAGCCGCGCGCGGCGGCCCTGGTCGCGGACTATACCGGTCCCCAGGCGGAGATCATGCCGCGCCGATTGCTGGCGCGGCAGATCGAGCGGGCGGCCAAGGCCGGGTTCGATGTGCTTACCGCGTTCGAGTTCGAGTTCATCGTGCTGAACGAGACGGCGGACACGCTGCGCACGAAAGGCTTTGCCGGGCTCACGCCCTTCGCCCCCGACAACCGCTGCTGGTCGGGACAGACCGCGGCCGCCCATGCCGGTTTCGTCGCGAATCTCGAATCCCTGTTGCGCGGGGCGGATATCGATCTCTTCGGGCTCGGCGTCGAGCTCGGGCCCGGCTGCTTCGAGGCGACCTTGCGCCACAAGCCGGCGATGCGCGCCGCTGATGATGCCGCCTTCTTCCGGATGTTCACCAAGGCCTTCTGCGGCCAGCGCGACCTGACGGCCTCGTTCATGCCGCTGCTCGGCGCCGACTTTCCGGGCATAGGCGGGCACATCAATCTCTCGCTGCACGACCGCAAGTCCAACGGCAATGCGTTTGCCAACCCGCGCGATCCGCAGGGGCTGAGCGGAATCGCGCGCCGATTCCTCGCCGGCATCATCGAGCTCGTGCCGGAGGTCTTCGCGCTCTGCGGTCATACGGTCAACGCTTATCGCCGCCTTGCACCCGGCAGCTGGGCGCCGAAGACGGTGAGCTGGGCGCCCTACAACTACGCCGCGGCCGTGCGGACCGCCGCCGAGACCCCGGCGCAGACGCGGCTGGAGCTTCGCCTGCCCGGCAGCGCCTTGGCGATGATGCTCGGCGCGGGCCTGGATGGGCTGGAGCGCGGCCTCGACCTCGCCGATCCGCCGATCGCCGGCGGCGGGCCGAACGAGATTCCTCCGCATGCGCCGCGGCTTCCGGCCGACCTGCTGGAAGCGACCCGGCGCCTGCGTGCCAGCGCGAACGCACGCCGGATCTTCGGCGACGCCTTCGTCGAGCATTTCACCATGATCTGCGAGGCCGAGGACGCCGCCTTGCGCCGCGCCGTCAGCGCCGCGGAAGTGCGGCGGTATCTCGAAGCGGGCTAGAGCCTAGAGAGATTTTCCGGCAAGGCCGAGGAAATGCGACATGCCGAGAACCGCACCACCGATCATGGTGAGTGCAACCTTTGCCGGCGTGATGAATCCTGCAGCATCTCCGGCCACAGCGGATTCATCGGTATCGACGTCAGCGCCGAGAGTTTCTGCAGTATCGTCTCTGTAGATGAAGTCGTTGAGGTCCATGATCCCTCCACTTCACACAGCACCGGGGAAAGTGCCTTGCGAATGCGCAGCCGATTGGCGGCAATAATGTCGCTGCGTCACCCACGATTTGGGTATTGCCTTTCGGAAGGTCAAGCGTGGGTTAACCTTCCTTACTCAGCTGAAACCGTGTTTCTGTGTCCGGCGTCACACAGCAAAGCGGGCGAAATCAGCGCTTGAGCGCCGCCCGCCAGGCGGCGAACTCAGCCTTGGCGGCCTCGTCGGGCGGATAGATGCCGAAGATCGAGCGCCCGGCCATCACTTGCTCTTCGACGAAGTCCTCGAACGCGGTCTGCTCGAAGGCTTCCTCCGCGACTTCTGCGGCGATTGCCGCCGGAATGGCGACCACGCCTTCGCCGTCGCCGACGATGATGTCGCGTGGATAGACCGGCACGTCGCCGCAGCCGATCGGCAAATCGATGTCGGCGGCATGGTGGTGTATCAGGTTGGTCGGCGCCGCCGGTGCCACGTGATAGGCGGGGAAGGGCAGGCGGGCGATGTCGGGCGTGTCGCGGAAGCCGCCGTCGGTCACCACGCCGGCGACGCCGCGCTTCATCAGGCGGCTGAGCAGGATTCCACCCGCGGAAGCAGCGCGGTGATCCTTGCGGCTGTCGATGACCAGCACGTGGCCCAGGGGGCATTCCTCGACCGCGCGGCGCTGCGGATGGCCGCGGTCCTCGAACACCTTGAGATGATCGACATCCTCGCGCGCCGGGATGTAGCGCAGGGTATAGGCGGGGCCGACCATGCGCGGTGCTGCCGGATTGATCAGCGTGAGGTCGGAAATGAAGGCGTTCCGAAGCCCGCGCTTCATCAGCACCGTCGTCAAGGTGGCGATGGAGACCGCGGCGAGCTTTGCGCGCGTAGCGTCGGTGAAGGCCATTCAAGTCTCCTTGGATCAGGTCGAGGCGCGGTCGCTCCGGAGCCAGCGGAAGAGCTCGGTCCGCCGCGCCGCCGAGAGCGCCGACCAGCTTTCCGGTTTGCGTTCGTTGATATACGGCTGCGCGGATCGGCTCCGCGCGCCGACGGTCTCTGGCGGCATGGCCGCGGTGTCGAGCGTCGGCTGCAGGAACTGGGCAAAGCGGAACATCGTGTCCAGGCCGCCGAGATCCGCCGATTCGATCGGGCCGGTGACGCCAAGCCGCCGGCCGATGCTGTTCTTGACCACGGCGTCGATCGCCTCCGCCGAGGCGGCCCCCGAGGCCCAGAGCGACCAGGCCTCGCGCAGGATCGCGAATTGGATGCGGTTGCCGATGAAGCCCGCGATCTCGCGGGCAATGACGACCGGCTCTTTCCCCGCGTCGCGCAATCGCGCGCAGGTCCAATCGACGACCGCGGGATCGGTCTCCGGTGCACCGCAGACCTCGACCAGCGGCAGGAGCTGCGGCGGGTACCAGAAATGCGCGGCGATGACGCGGCCCTTGTTCTTCACCCGTGGCGTAAGCTCGCTGGCGGGATGCCCGCTCGATGAGGCCAGCACGGCATCCGGCCGGGTGATCTGGTCGAGGCGCTCGAAGATCGAGAGCTTGAGCGCCATGTCCTCCGGCACCGCCTCGATCACCATCTCGGCTTTGGCGGCATCGTCCAGGTTTGTGGTCGGCCGGATCCGCGCCAGGGCCGCCGCGATATCCTTCTCCTCGAACAGGCGCTCGCGGGCAAATTCCTCGCGGCTCTGCCGGATGCGTTTGACCGCTTCCTCCAGGCTGGCCTTGCTTCTGCCGACCAGAATGACGTCCGTTCCGGCCGAAGCGAAGACTTCGGCAATGCCATGGCCGATGATGCCGTTCCCGATCACCGCCAAGGTTCGCAGTTGCGCCTGCATGTCGAGCCTCCCCCCTACGCTTTTGGCGCAGCTTAGCACAATCGAGGCACGGGAACCCTTGACTAGGCTTCGACCAGCCAGACCAGCATCGATCCCGGCCCGCGGTTGTTCCAGAGATAGTAGGGCAGGGCGGTCAACTTGGCGGGCGCCTCGGCCGGCGCCGTGGATCGATAAAGCGTATCGTTCCAGCCATCATCGCTCAAGCGATAGCCCGGCGAGGCGACGGTCACGATGCCGCCGAACAGGTCGCCGCGCGGCTCGACTCTGAGCGGCGCATCGCGTCCCAGTTTCAGGCGCTGGACCGGGCCACCGGGATTGTCGGCCTCCTCGACGCAATAGACCAAGGGGCCGCGCTTCAAGGCGACCCGCCCCGCATTCATCCGCACGGAAGGGTGCGCATAGATCCGTTCCGCCGGCATCGGCAGCTCCAGCGTGACCTTGTCGCCGGCCGACCAACGCCGGGTGATGGTGAGATATCCGTCGTCGACCTTGGCGTTTGCGATCGCTTGACCGTTCACGGCCGCCTTGTATCCGCGGGCCCAGCCGGGGATGCGCAGCTTCAGCGCGAAGTCGAACGGCGTCTCCGGCTCGACCTCGATCCTGATATCGCCGGACCAGGGATAGGTGCTGGTTTCGCGCACCGTCACGTTGCCGCCGGCCAAAGCCAGCGTCGCCGAGATGCCGCCATAAAGATGGAAGGCGATCGCATCTTCGCTGTGCGAGAGGAAATAGCCGCCGACCGAGGCGATCAGGCGCGAGGCGTTCATGGTGCAGCAGGGGCAGGTATGCCACGCCCAGCGGCTGTGGCTGCCGTCGCTCTCCAGCGGATTGGAATAGAAGTAATGCGTGCCGTCGCGCGAGAGGCCGGTCAGCGCGCCGTTGAACAGCGCCTGCTCCATCACATCGGCGTACTTGCCGGAGAGATCGAGATGCAGCATGCGCTGCGCCCAGAAGATCAGCGCCACCGATGCGCAGGTCTCGGCATAGGCGGTGTCATTCGGCAGATCGTAATCCTTGGTGAAGCCCTCATTCGCCGCGGCCGGACCGAGACCGGAGGTGATGTACATCTTGGAGCCGATCACGTCGGTCCAGAGCACTTCCAGCGTGCGCTTCAAACTGTCGTCCTGGAGCTCGGCGGCAAGATCGGCCATGGCGGAATACATGTACATCGCGCGGACCGCGTGGCCAACCACCTTGGTCTGCTCGCGGACCGGTTTGTGCGACTGGTTGTATTCGTAACTCTTGGCCCAGAAGTCCTTGGGATCTTCGCCGCGCCGCCGCGCTTCTTCGTCAAAATAATGCGGCTGCCGGCCGCGCTGGTCGATGAAGTAGCTGGCGAGCTCGAGATGCTTGCGCTCGCCGGTGAGGCGATAGAGCCGAACCAGTGCCAGCTCGATCTCCTGATGGCCGCAATAGCCATGCTTCTGATTTACGCCGGGGCCGAACGTCGCGCGCACATGCTCGACAGTGCGCTCGAGGATGCCGAGCAGCCGGCGCCGCCCGGTCGCCAGAAAATAGGCAATGGCGCCTTCGATCAGATGGCCGAGATTGTAGAGTTCATGGTTATCGCGGAGATTGGTCCAGCGCTTGTCCGGCTCGCGCTGCAGGTACCAGCAATTGACATAGCCGTCCGGCGCCTGCGCTTTCTCGAGATCGTCGGTGATCGCCTCAATCTTGCTCTCGATCTCTGCGTCGCGGCGGTGCGAGAGCGCATAGGATGCGGCCTCGATCCATTTGCCGACGTCGGAATCCCAGAACACCTGCACCGTGAAATTGTGCTCGTTGCGTGGGAATCGCAAAGGCGGAGGCGGCGAGGGCAGGGTCAGCGATTCCAAGATGCCGTGCTCTCCGAGCTGCACATGCTGGCTCGGGATGGTCCGCGTCAAGACGGTCTCGAGCCGCTCGCGCCAGAACGCGCCTTCGAGATGTACATCTACAAAACGGACCGGCTTGAACCCGCTCATGACTTTGCCTTCTTGGAGAAAACCGTGGATTGCCGCACCACCAGCGAGCAGGGGAGGCGCAGCACACCGCGCACGCGCTTGCCCTGGATCATCTCGACGAGGCGGTCACCGGCCTCACGGCCGAGCGCGCGCAGGTTCATATCGACGCTGGTCAGCGGCGGCCGGGAAGCGAGGGTCATCACCTCCCAATTGTCGAACCCGACGATCGCGACATCCTGCGGGACCGCGAGGCCGCGCTCGCGCAAGGCATCGGCAGCGCCGCGGGCGATCTGGTCGTTGCCGCAGAACAAGGCATCCGGCCGCTTCTTCTTGGCGTCGAACAGGCGCGCGACCGCGTTCCGGCCCCACTCCTCCGACCACACGCCCGAGAGATAGAAGCCAGGTTCCGGCCGCAATCCGGCAGCCGCCAGGGCGCCGAGGTAGCCCTTCTTCCGCAGGCGCACCGCCTCGAAATGCTCGGGTCCGGTGATATGGGCGATCCGCTTGCGGCCGATCTCGATCAGATGTTTCACTCCCAGCGCCGCGCCGCCTTCGTCGTCCGGCAGCAGCGACAGCGAGTTGGGATCATCGGCCTGCGAGAAGACGTAGATCACCGGCAGGCCGGGCGCGAGCGGGCCGATCGGCACGCGCTTGTCGGCGCGGCGGGCGGTCACCACCAGGCCGTCCACCCGCTTGCCGAGCAGCTGGTCGAGATGCTGGCGCTCCTTCTCGGAATCGTCGGTCGCGTTGCACATGAAGACGGCGATGCCTTCGCCCGCCAGGCGCCCTTCCAGCGCCTCGACGATCGGGAAGCTGAACCGGCCGAAACTGTCGTTGGAGATGATGCCGATGGTGCGCGACTGCGCCCGATGCAGGCTCTGCGCCAGATCGTTGGGGCGGTAATTGATCTCGCGCGCGACGCGGGTCACCTTGTCGCGCGTTTCCTGGCTCAGGCGCCCGCCGCCGTTCAGCGCTTTGGACGCGGTGCCTATGGAAACGCCGGCCATCCGGGCGACATCGCGGATGGTGGGGGCGGATCGGCTCTGCAGCTCCGGCTGGTCGACTTCATCCATCATCGCCTACTTGATCGCGCCGTTGAGGAAGCCGGAGACATAGTATTTCTGCAGCAGCAGATAGAAGGCCATGCAGGGAATGACGGAGACGGTCACGCCCGCTTGCAGCATGCCCCAATCGGTGCCGCCAATGCTGGTCTGCTGCCGTGCCGCGGCAAGGACCAGGGGCAGCGTGAAGGCGGAATCCTTGTTCATCACCACCAGTGCCGCGAGGAACTCGTTCCACGAGGTGATGAAGGCAAAGAGCGACACCGTGATGATGGCTGGCACCACCGCGGGCAGGCAGATCCGGGTGAGCACCTGGAAGGAATTGCAGCCGTCGATCACCGCCGCCTCTTCGAGCTCATGGGGCACGGATTCGAAGGCGTTGCGCATGATATAGACGCTGAAGGGGAGCTGGATCGCGGTGTGGATGATCGCGAGGCCGATCAGGGAATTGTGCAGTTTCAACGCGACGAACATGAAGAAGAGCGGCGTCAGCAGCGCCTGATAGGGCACGATCAGCCCGAGCAGCAGGACGACGAACAGGATCTCCTTGAAGGGGATCGCGAAGCGGGCGAGTGCATAGCCCGCCGGGATGGTGAGCGCCAGGCAGAACAGGATGGTGAGCCCCGCGGTTCCGGCGCTGTTGCCGAGATAGGTCAAGAGCCCCGCCTGGAAATTCCACAGCCGTTCATAGCTGTCGAGGCTGAGCGCATGCGGGAAATAGGTCGGCGGGACGGCTGCTGCCTCGGTCGTGTTCTTGAACGAGGCCAGGACCGAGGCCAGAAGCGGCAGCAGCATGATGGTGGAGAGCGCGATGCATGTCGCGCCCACAAGATATCCGCGGTGACGATCCCATCCGACGCCGGCTCTCACCTGCGAGCGCCAGCGGAGCGCATGCGCGCGCTCTCTTTCGAAGACCGCGGTCATGACTGCGCTCTCCGGCTGAGGATCATCTGGAAGATGGTGCAGACGAGAATGATCCCGGCGAGGACCAGCGACATCGCCGCGCCATAGCCGAGCTTCAGGTAAGGGAACGAGTTCAAGTAGATCAGGAAGACTGTGGTCGCGGTCAGATTGCGCGGCTGGCCGGCGGTCATGATGTAGAACTGGTCGAAGGCCAGCAGCGAGCCGATCACGCTGACCAGGGTCACCAGCAGGATGGTCTTGGCGATCAGCGGCAGGGTGATCCGCCGCACCCGCTGCCAATAGCCGGCGCCATCGACCAAGGCGGCCTCGGTCACCTCGCTGGGAATTCCCTGGATCGCCGCGACGAACAGGATCGTGCCGAAGCCGACCACTTTCCAGACGATCGAAGCGATCACCGCCCACATGGCGACATTGGCGTCGGCGCCGAACCAGACGACCGGCGCCTGTATGATGCCGAGGTCGAGCAGCGATCGGTTGATGAGGCCGAAGTCGTAGGAGAACAGCCAGTACCAGAGCAGGCTGGAAGCGCCGAGGCCGATCACCACCGGCGCGAAGACGACGGCCCGGGTGAAACGCCGCAGCGGCGTATTGGACGCGGTGAGCAGGGCGATCAAGACGCCCAGGATCATCAGGATCGGCGTGATCAGCAACGTATATTTGAAGGTGAAGGCGAGCGAGGCCCAGAACTGCGGATCGTGCCAGATCTTCACGAAGTTGCCGAAGCCGACATATTTTGCTCCCGACAGCAGCGACCAGTTGTGCAGCGACATCCAGCCCATTTGCGCGAATGGATAGAGTGTGAAGGCCGCGACAAAGGCGAGCGCCGGCGCGAGGTAGAGAAATCCGACCAGACCGCTTCGCTTGGCAACCATCCCAAGGCCCTTCCAGTTCGGCGAAGCCGTGGCGGCGCTGATCTCCGTCACGGCCTCGATCACGCTGTTACTCGCCCCGTTACTCCGCGGCAATCGCCTTCATCTGCGCCTTGGCATCGCTGATGATGGTGTCGAGATCGGTGTCCTCGTAATAGGCCCGCTGCAGCATCTGCAGCCAGGGACCCTGCGGCGAGTTGATGAGTTCGAAGAACTTCAAGGTATAGGGCGTCTTCGCCACCTGGAGCGCCTTGGCGACTTCCTGCACCTTCGGGTTTTCCCGGAAGTACTTGTTGTCCGCCATGTCGCCGCGTGTGGTCATGTTGAGGTTCTTGGCATAGACCTCGACCTGGGTCTCGTCCGAGAGCAGGAACTTCATGAAGTCGATCGCATCGGTGACCCGCTTGCTGCCCTTCGGGATGGTCACGATATCGCCGCCGGCGAAGGAGGAGACCTCGCCGGACTTCACGCCGGGCAGCAGCGCCACGCCGAAATCCATGTTCGGATTCTGCTCCTTGACCAGCGCGATGTTGAAATTGCCGGTCCCCATCATGCCGACCTTGCCGGAGCCGAAGCGCAGGTGGAAGGTCTCGCCGTTCTCGGAGCGCGCGTCGTCATGGACGTCGCCGGCCTTGATCAGATCGCGGGCCCATTGCAGCACCTGCTTCACGCCCTCGCCCTGCAACGGCTCGTCCTTCGCGTCCTTGGGCTCGATGGTGGCGCCGCTCGCCCACATCAAGGGACCCACGGTGAAGATGTTGCAGCCGGCGCAGGAGCCGGGGAGGAAGTAGCCTTTGATATCGCCGCCGAGGGCGGTGATCTTGTCGGCATATTCCCGGATCTCCGCGAGACTGGTCGGCGGGCGCTCGGGGTCGAGCCCGGCCTTCTTGAACAGGTCCTTGTTCCAGAACAGCGCCGAGACGTCGGCATAAAGCGGCACGCCATAGAGCCGCTCCTGGTAAGTCGAGACCGCCATATGGCCGGGGCTTGCCGTTTTCAGGGCCGGATCGCTGCCGATCAGATCGGTGATGTCGACCAGCTGGCCGGCCGCTTCGAATTGCGGGCCATAGATCAGATCCATGCCCATCAGGTCGGGCACCTCGCCGCTGGCGATCGCCTGGGCGATCTTCGGCACCATCTCGGTATGGGGGATATAGGTGAGGTGGATTTTGCGGTCGGGGTTCTTCGCATTCCAGGCGGCCACCAGCGCATCCACCATGCCGGCATTGCCGCCGCTGCGCTCCCACATCTCGAGGTCTTCGGCCATTGCCGGCACGGTCAGGGTCGATACCGGCAGCAATGTCATGAGAGCAGCGAGCGTCGTCCGGCACTTCTTCAGTATCGGCAATCCCATTGTCTCCTCCCTGTGTTGCGCTTGCCTTGTTGGGCTTCGGTTGTCGCGCGTGCGTCTTCTGATCCTCTTCCCGTTGCTTGGAAAAAGCTTTTCTCAAAGCCAAAATGCGACTCTTCGCGGGATGGCGCAAGCGGCAAATTCGACCTGGAAGGGCAGGCGATGCGGCACTCGGCAGCCGGTTGATTTCGGCCGAGCCGAAACGCCTTCGATGCGCCCGGCACGGATAAGAAGCGCCGCGCGCGATCGCGCAAAGGGCGGCCAACTTGAACCTGGAGGCGGCTTCACCTATAAGTTCGGGCAAGGCGCGGGTGTAGCTCAATGGTAGAGCAGAAGCTTCCCAAGCTTACGACGGGGGTTCGATTCCCCTCACCCGCTCCAGCCCTCATCTCCCATCATTTCGGACGGCAGTGCGGTCACCAAGCCGCCATGCCATGACTCCGGCATCGGTTGTGCCGATGGACGTCGCTGTCCATCGGCTGTGGGCCCGACGCCGTTAATCACGCTTGGGGCGTTTCTGCCGGTGCAAACTGATCCACGCAAAGTTACCGGATAAATCTGCGTGAACCCGGTTCTTTCGCGCCTAAGTTTATGGTTTCGCTTGGGAATTTTCCTATTCCACACTTTTGACATCGCAGGGGCAGTTACCTATAGTGCCCCGACTAGGCCATAGCTCCGTGGGGAACCGGTCGGCTTCAGAACTGTTGTCTTCGGCAGCCGGTCATCGCCCAGGGGTCCAGATACATCACGGTCAAAGGTTCGAGTGTCGCGCGTGGGGGCATGCTGCCGACGCGCCGAGCCGGCGGAAAAAAGAAGAGCGAGGAAAATATGAAAACGCTGAAACTTGTGGCAGTCATCGGGGCACTCAGCTTCGTGGCCGCTTGCAGCTCCGAAATCGAGCAGGCGCGGACTGCGCAGCCGACGGGGGGCACACCGTTCACGCAGGCTTTGACCCGCGAGTACAAGGACCTCTCGGCCTTCGAAGCCGACGAGATGAAGGATTGGCGCGACGCCAATTTCTACGCCAGCAAGGCTTTGGCCTCCGCCAGCGGCCAGACCGTCGCCCCGCAGGATCCGGGCGAGCGCGATCTGCCGGCCGACGTGTTGCCGGAGATCCAGTCGGTGCGTCAGCGCCTGCTGACCGCGCTCGACGGCGGCGCCCGCGAGAACAAGGCGGAGATTGCCGCCCGCGCCCAGGCCCGCTTCGACTGCTGGCTCGAGCAGCAGGAAGAGAACTTCCAGAACGATCACATCTCCGCTTGCCGCGACGAGCTGCTGGCCGCTCTGGCCGAGCTCGAGGCCAAGCCGGCTGAGCCCGCTCCGGCGCCGGCTCCGGCCCCGCAGGTCTACCTGGTGCTGTTCGACTTCGACAAGTCGAACATCAACCCGGCGGCCCAGGCGGTGATCAACCGCGTCGTGGCCGACTTCAGCGCCAACAAGGCGAAGGCGATCTCGATCACCGGTTACACCGATCGTTCGGGCACCGATGCCTACAACCTGAAGCTCTCTGAGCGTCGTGCGGATGCGGCCCGTGCCGCGTTGATCGCCGCCGGCGTCCCGGCTGATGCCATCACCACTGCTTGGAAGGGCGAGGCCGAGAACGCGGTCCCGACTGCCGACGGTGTGAAGGAGCAGGCCAACCGCCGCGACGAACTCATCGTCCAGTAAGCTCAGAACCCGAAAAACTGGAACGGCGCCGGTCTCGACCGGCGCCGTTTTCCTTTGCCGGCTTTTGATTTATCGGCAAAAGCCGTTAGAATTCCCACCAGCCGATTGGGACAGCAGCCGGCCGAGTGTCGGAAGGACCATGTTCAAGTACCAGGAAACGACACGGGCGATCACCGTCACGGTGGAGCCGACCTATCTCGAAGACCAATCCTCGCCGGAAGAATCGCACTACGTCTGGAAGTACCATGTGCGGATCGACAATGGCGGCGAGGAGACCGTGCAGCTCCGCAATCGCTATTGGCGGATCACCGACAGCCTTGGCCGGATCCAGGAAGTGCGCGGCCCCGGCGTGGTCGGCGAGCAGCCGATCCTGCATCCCGGAGAAAGCTTCGAATACACCAGCGGCACGCCGCTGAAGACGCCGTCCGGCATCATGGTCGGCACCTACCAGATGGAAGCCCAAGGCGGCGAGCGGTTCGACATCGCGATCCCCGCTTTCTCGCTGGACAGCCCGCATCAGGCGATCCGCCTGAACTAGCGGCTCAAGCGAGTTTCGACCAAAGGAGTGAACGTGGCTCGCAGCAGCAAACCGGCGCGTTCCTGCACCGCCGCCCCCCTGAAAGCCAACAGGCCGAGCCAGACCGATGCCGAAGAGGCGGTCCGGACGCTGATCCGCTGGGCCGGTGACGATCCGAGGCGGGAAGGGCTGCTCGAGACGCCGGCCCGCGTCGCGCGCGCCTACAAGGAATTCTTCCGCGGCTATGGCGTCGACCCTGAAGGCGTGCTGAAGCGCACCTTCGAGGAGACCGACGGCTATGACGAGATGATCGTCTTGAAGGACATGCGTTTCGAGAGCCATTGCGAGCATCACATGGCGGCGATCATCGGCCGCGCGCATATCGCCTATCTGCCGAGCAAACGCGTCGTCGGCATCAGCAAGCTCGCGCGCCTGCTCGACGTCTATGCAAAGCGGCTGCAGATCCAGGAGAAGCTGACGGCGCAGATCGCCAACACCCTGAACGAGGTCCTGCAGCCGCGCGGCGTCGCCGTGGTGATCGATGCCAGCCATCAATGCATGACCACGCGCGGCGTGCACAAGCCCGGCACCTCGATGGTGACCAGCCGCATGCTCGGCGCCTTCCGCAGCGATGCCTCGACCCGGCGCGAATTCCTCGCCTTCATCGGCATGCCGCACGGCATCATCGGCAGCAACTCGTGATGTCGCCTACCGAGATTCTGGCGAAGCTCATCGCCTTCGATTCGGTTTCGTCGCGTTCCAATCTCTCGGTCATCGACTGGATCGCCGACTATCTCCGCGGCCACGGCATAAAGGCGGAAATCGTCAAGGCGCCGGATGGCCAGCCCAAGGCCAATCTCTGGGCCTCGATCGGCCCCGACCGCGACGGCGGTATCGTGCTCTCCGGCCATACCGATGTGGTGCCGGTCGAAGGCCAGCCCTGGTCCAGCGATCCCTTCACCTTGAAGGATGGCGGCGACCGCTGGTTCGGCCGCGGCACCTCCGACATGAAGGGTTTCATTGCGCTCTGCCTGGCACTGGTGCCGGAGATGAAGCAGCGCGCCTTGAAGACGCCGCTCCATTTCGCCTTCTCCTATGACGAGGAGATCGGCTGCCTTGGCGCGCCGAATCTCATCGCCGAGATCGGCAAGCGCTTCAGGAAGCCCCGCGTCGCCATCATCGGCGAGCCGACCGAGTTGAAGCTCGGCACGCGGCACAAGGGCTGCTACTCCTTCACCACCACGGTGACCGGCAAGGATGGCCATTCCAGCCAGCCGGAGCGAGGCTTGAACGCGATCCTCGCCGCCGCCGAAATCGCGACCGAGCTCGGCAAGATCTACGACCGCCTGCGCCATGACGGTCCCTTCGACAAGAGCTTCGATCCGCCGCACAGCACGATCAACTTGGGGCGCATCAACGGCGGCACTGCGGTCAATATCATCGCGCGAAGCTGCAGCATCGAATGGGACTTCCGCGGCGTGCCGGGTACGAAGCCCGACGCCGTGCTGGATGCATTGCGGCGCTTTGTCGATCAGGATCTGCTGCCACGCCTGAAGGCCGTGGCGCCGGAAGCGACCGTCGTCACCACCGATCGGGTCGCTGTTCCGCCGCTGATCGAGGAACATGACGGCGCCGCTGAAACGCTGATGCGCCTGCTCACCGGGCAGAACGACAGCTTCGGCATGTCCTTCGCGACCGAGGCCGGCCAGTTCCAGTCCGCCGGCCTTTCGGCCATCGTCTGCGGCCCCGGTTCGATCCGCCAGGCCCATCAGCCCGACGAGTTCATCATGAAGGATCAGCTCGCCGCCGGCGAAGCTTTGCTCCGCCGCGTCATCGACTGGGCGGTGACCAACTGAAGGTCCAATCCAGGGCGAGACATTCGAAGGTCTCATCCCGGAGATAGAACAGAAAATGCCGCGCCGACGCATGATCCGCGGCGGCGATCACCTGCCAGTCGGTCGGCAGGTCGCGGCGGATATCCGCACCGACCAGCTCGTAGAACTCGCCCCATTCCGGCGCGATGCCGCTGTAGCGGCATTGCCCGAGATACCAGCCTTCATCATTGGTGTCGCCGAGCCGCCAGCGGCTGCATCCGGAGAACGTGAGACTGCCGACGGAGCCCTCGGGAAATTCCGGGAACGCCCAGGGATTGAGCGTGAAGCGGAACACGACCGTGCTCCCGACGATTTCGACTTCGGGATGCGGGGCACTGGGCTCGGCATTCCACCGCGCGTTCAGTTTGACGAAGGCGGGGACCGGGTCGCCGTCTGCTTTCATCGCATCCGTGCCACGCTACCGCAAAAACCCGCCGAGATAGCGCGGGATCACCTTCTCCATCTGCGCGTTCACGTCCTTCATGGTGACGTCGAGCAGCTTGAACAGCACGGCTTCGCGCTGGTTCAGGGTCAGGTCCTCGATCACCGTCTGGCTGCGCGCCGCCCGCGCCGCGACGGCGCCGGACTTGCCGCCGGAATGCAGCTCGAGATTGACCGTGATTGAGAGGTCGTAGCGGTCGGACTGGTCTTTGTGCGTGACCCCCGTCATGCCTGTGGAACGTTTCAATTGCGTCTGCGTCGCCTTGGCGATGGTGATTGTGTAGATCGCCTCGCCCTGGGTCCCGACGGCGAGAAGCCGATCCTCGCCCCATTGCCGCGCCACCGCCGCCGGCGCTTCCGGGAACTGGTCGCCGATGTCATTAGTGGGGTCGGCCTGATAGCCATCGACGATCTGCACCTTGGCCACGTCGAGCCGGAAGGGCTGCAGATGCTGGAAGGTGATCTCGGGAAACTGCTGTCGCTCCGGCGGCGTATTGCAGGACGCCAGGGCCAGTGCCAGCAGCGCCAAGCCGAACGTCTTTAGCAGGGAAGGCATTCGAATCTCGCTCGTAACATAGTGAGGAATCGTGCGTGACCGGGACTGGCCGGTCAAGCGGATCAAAGCGCGCCGGTGCGTTGCAATAGGGCGGTATTCCCTTCACGCGAACTTGAAGAGTGATGGCCCCCACAAGTTGCAGCGACTATTGCAGTTGTAACAGTCTTGGGCGATTTCGAAACCTAATTGAAGTTTGCCGGGCGCCAAGGTTCCGGCGTATTCCACCATCAACAGATACATTTCAGTCATGGCATTTGCTTACAAGTTTGAGAGTGCCGAGATCCTCGGCTCGACAATGACCTACCTCGACCTCGGCATCGGCGATGCCGTCCTGCTCGGCAATTCCTATCTGTGGGACGCAGAAATGTGGCGCCCGCAGATCGAGGTCCTGGCCCGGCGCTATCGGGTGATCGTGCCCAACCTCTGGGGCCATGGCGGCTCAGGCGCGCTGCCGACGGCGACCAAGACGCTCGGCGACCTTGCGCGCCATCATCTCGTCCTGATGGACCGGCTTGGAATCGACCGCTTCGCGTTGTTCGGGCTTTCGCTCGGCGGCATGTGGGGCGCGGAGCTTGCCGTGCTGGCGCCGGAACGTGTGAAGGCGCTGGCCTTGCTCGACACCTATCTCGGGCCGGAGCCGCAGATCAGCCGCAGTAAGTATTTCGGCCTGATCGACGCCATTGCCGCCGCCAAGGCGATCCCCGGGCCGACGCTCGACGTGATCGTCCCGCTGTTCTTCGCGCCGGATACGGAAACGAAGATGCCGGCGTTGCCCGAGGCCTTTCGCATGAAGCTGCGCGATTGGGATTCCGCGCGGCTGCTCGATTCCGTTCTGCCGATCGGGCGCATGCTGTTCGGCCGGCGCGATGCCCGCGATGATCTCCACAACCTGCCGATGCCGAAGCTGGTTTTGACCGGCAGCGAGGACATCCCGCGGCCCGTTCACGAAGGCCAGCAGATGGCGGCGATCCTCGGCTGCCCGTTCGTGGAGATCGCCGGCGCGGGTCATATCTCGACCCTCCAAGCGCCCGAGCCGGTGACCGAGCAGCTCGCTCGGTTTCTCGCCGATTCCCTCGGTGTGACCGCACAAAAAGTCGTTGGCTGATCAACAATTACTGTCCGTTGGGATGAAGTAAAGTCATCCCGCCATTCCGGCAAGTACAACATTCGGTATCTATTTTGTAACGGCAATCTCTTCAAAATTCGGATCCAGTCACCACATATGACCGGTTCCGGGGATGGCTCAAATAACACCAACGCTTCGGGTATTGCGGTGTGGGGACAACCGCGCTGCCCGCCGCGACCAAGAACATTTCAAAAAATTATGGAGCCCCACCGCATCATGACTATTCAACCGACGACTCCCGTCCAGCTTGCCCCCTCCGGTCCTGCCGAAAGCGGCGACAACGACGCCTTGGCACGCTGCGGCCATGTCCTGATCGTCGATGACGATCCGGCGATCCGCAAGATGATCACCCGCTACTTCGAAGAGCAGGACATGCCGGTCGTGGCCGTCGCCGGCCGAGCGGAGCTGAACCAGCAGTTCGCGCGCGGCGAGCCGGGCCTGATCGTGCTCGATCTCCGCCTCGGCCAGGAGGACGGACTCGATCTCCTGCGCGAGATTCGGGCCCGGTCCGATGTGCCGATCATCATCATGACCGGTCATCGCCGCGACGAGGTCGATCGCGTGGTCGGGCTCGAGCTCGGCGCCGACGATTACATCACCAAGCCGTTCGGATTGCGCGAGCTGCTGGCGCGGGTGCGCGCCGTCCTGCGCCGCCAGGAGCTCGGCCGGGTCGCACGGCAGCGCGATCCGGAGCGCGGCGGCTATCGCTTCAACGGCTGGGTGCTGGAGCGCCGCGGCCGGCGCTTGAGCGATGCCGACGGCCAGCCGGTGCCGCTGACCAAGAGCGAGTACGCGCTGCTGCTGGCCTTCCTCGAGGCACCGCAGCGCACCTTGAGCCGCGAGCATCTGCTGCAGGCGACGCGGGTCCACGAGGACATCTTCGACCGCAGCATCGACGTGCAGGTCCTGCGGCTTCGGCGCAAGCTCGAGCCCAATCCCAGCGCGCCCAAGATCATCAAGACCGAGCGCGGCCTCGGCTATGTCTTCAGCCTCACCGTCGAGTCGTTCTAGGAACTGTCATGGCCGGCCACGCGCTCACGGCAACCGCGCATTACAGCGGTAGTCCCTTTCCGGCGTCCGGTGATCGGCTGGTAACTTGCGCTGCCTACCTTCTTTCCACCGTCATTGGAAAGGAGATCCCCATGTCGAGCAAGCAGCACCGGAACCTGTACGCGAATCCGGCCGACACCGAGGCGCTGGAATCCCTGCGGCACATGACTTCATTCGCGCGGCAGTCGGTCACGCTGTCGGAATCGGCGCCGCGCAAGCCCTACGGAGCTTTGATCGAAGGCTTCGCTCTCGGCGCCACCGCCTTCCATCCGGGCCCCTGGACGCTCCCGATCGACGAGGGCGGAGAGGCTCTCGTTCGCGAAGCGCAGCCGGCCGGTCCCGGACTTGCAGCACGAGCCTCGCAGGCGGTCGGAGCGGCGATGACGCGGGCCTGGCGCGCCTTCCGCCGTCACCGCGAAATGGCCCAGGCCACCAAGCTGCTGCAGGAAATGGACGACCGGTCGCTGCGGGATATCGGCCTCTCCCGCCGGGATGTCGGACACGCCGTGCGCTATGGAAGGGATTGGGGGCATTGGCACTAATCCGTCTCCTCCTGAACTGCGGAACGCGCCGCTGGCTGGGCGGCGCGTTCGTGCTTTCTGGCGCCGCGGCTTTGCTCGGTTTCGCCATGCCCCTTCTTGTGGAGCAGGCCGGAGCGCAGCAGGTGAGTGCGCAGCAGGCCGGGGCGCTGCCGGGCAACGCCATCGCCAACAACGAGCCGGTCTCGCCGCTCCCGATGCCGCCGATGGGCGATCCGCGGCGGATCGCGCTGGGTCAGCGCCTGTTCGAAGACCCGCTGCTCTCGCGCGACGGGAGTCGGAGCTGCGGTTCGTGCCACAACATCCGGGACAACGGTGCCTCGCGCGTCGCCCATGACATCGGTCTCGACGGCAAGCCGCTGGCGCTGAACACGCTGACCGTCTTCAACGCCGCGGCCAGCTTCCGTCTTTCCTGGACCGGGAAGCAGCGAAGCTTCGAAGAGCAGGCGAAGAGCTCGATCGAAAGCCCGCGCATCATGGGCTCGACGGTTCCGGCCGTGGCCGCGAAGCTCGGCAACGAACCGGAGTATCAGCGGCTGTTCGTGGCGGCCTATGGCCGCGCGCCGGACGAGGCCGCGGTGCTCGACGCGATCGCCGCCTACGAGCGCTCGCTGCTGACGCCGGGCAGCCGCTTCGATCGCTGGCTGCAGGGCGACGCCACGGCCCTATCCGCCGATGAGCTCGAGGGCTACCAGCTCTTCAAGTCCCTGGGCTGCGTCTCCTGCCACCAGGGCGTCAATATCGGCGGCAATCTGTTTCAGCGGCATGGGATCTTCCATCCGCTGGGCTCGCCGCAGCCGGAGATCCTGCGCGTGCCGAGCTTGCGCAACGTCGCCACGACGGCGCCCTATTTTCACGACGGCAGCGCCGCGACGCTGGAAGATGCGGTGGAAAAGATGGGCTATGCCCAGCTCAACACCCTGCTGCAGCCGGATGAGGTCCTGGACATCGTCGCCTTCCTGAAGACCTTGACCGGCACCATCGACGGCCATCCGGTCGGGGCGGCGCCATGAGGATGTGCCTGAAGCAGATCGCGGCCGCGGCGGCGCTGCTGTTGCTCCTCACCTGGCTCGCTTTGCGCAGCACCAGCTCGACGGCGCACAACGTGCAGCTCACGCTGAACGTGCTGGACGAGGTGGCCGCGGCGGAAAGCGCGCTGCACCGCGACCTGCTCGGCGTGCGCACCGGCCTCTTGAACAACTACGATCCGATCGTTGCCGAAACCCGGATCGTCCGCGACGCCATTCCGCGGCTGAGGGCGAACGCGCCCGCCGATGCGCAGATCGCCAAGCAGATCGACCATTTCGGCGAGCTGGTCGAGCTCCAGGAGCAGGAGACCGAGCGTTTCAAGAGCCGCAACGCGCTGCTCCGTAACTCGCTCACCTATTTCCAGCTGTTCAGCGCGCGGCTCTCCGCCACGACCACCGACCCGGTGCTGGTTGTGCGGATCGGCAGCCTGACCGCGGCGATGCTGCATCTGACCCAGGACAGCGCGCCCCGGGTGATCCAGGACGTCGACACCGCGATGCGGGCGATTCCGGTCGACCGTTTTCCTGAGTCCGATATCGACACCGCCGATGCGCTGGTCGCCCATGCACGGCTGCTGCGCAACCTGCTGCCGGCGACCGACCAGGGCTTGAAGGCCCTGTTCGCGCTGCCGAGTCATGATCAGCAGGAGCGGATCCGCGGCATGGTGATCGCCCGCGGCGTTCTCTGCGAGCGCAAGGCCGCCCGCTACCGCTATGCGCTCTATGCGGTCTCGCTGGTCCTGGCCGGCGCGATGATCCTGCTCGGTCTCCGGCTGGAGCGGCGGGCGCGGCACATGCGGCGGCGTGCCGATATCGAGCATGTGATCGCCGGCATCTCGACCCGCTTCATCAACGCACGTTCGGAATTCGTGCCGCTCCATATCGAGCGTGCGCTGGAAGAGCTGTCGCATTGCATCGGCGCCGATCGTGCCTATTTCATTGCCGGCGGCGAGGCGTCGCGCGTCTATCTTTGGCGCCGCCCCGGCATCCATTTCCCGCCGGATTGGCCGATGGGCACGCTCTCCGCCGCGTCGGCCGTCAGGGATCGGCCGGGCGGCATGATCCGCGTCCGCCGCGACGGCGCCACGGTGCTGGACGACCTCGCCATGACGGCCGGGACCAGCGATTGGTTCTGCGTCAGCGCGACCGGCGACGAGGCGGAGGAGGGGCTCCTGGGCTTCGAATCGCTCGACGGCGAGCTGAACCTCAGCGAAGGCGATACCGGACTCTGGCGCATGGCCTTCGATTCGATCGCCCACGCGATTGCGCGCGAGGCGCTGGAGGAAGAACGCAGCGATCTCGAGGCGAAGCTGCAGCAGGCCCGCCGCATGGAGACGATCGGCACCCTGGCGAGCGGCATCGCGCACAACTTCAACAACATCGTCGGCGCCATCCTGGGCTATGCCGAGATGGCGGCGAGCCATGTGCGCGCCGGCAGCCGTCCCGCGGAAAACCTCGCCGAGATCCGCCGCGCCGGTGAGCGGGCGCGCGATCTGATCGACCAGATCCTGAGCTTCGGCCGCCGCAGCGATGCCGGCAGGCAGCGCGTCCGCCTGGACGCGCTGATCGACGAGGCGAAGGCGTTGCTGGTCGCGACCCTGCCTTCCAGCGTGCGCTTCGAGGTGGTGTGCGAGGCCGGCGATTCCATCGTGTTGGACGGTATCCCCGGCCAGCTGCAGCAGGTGCTGGTCAACATCTGCAACAACGCAATCCAGGCGGTGGACGGTAGCGGCGTCATCCGGCTCGAGACCGGGCGGGTGGACAACGTCGCACCGATCACTCTGGAGCATGCCCAGCTCCCGCCCGGCCGCTACGCGGTGATCTCGATCTTGGACAACGGGCGCGGCATGGATCCCGCCACCAGCGAGCAGATCTTCGAGCCGTTCTTCACCACGCGCGAGGAGGGTAATGGACTGGGGCTCGCGACCGCTCTCGAGATCGTCTCCGCCCATGGCGGCGACATCACCGTGGACAGTGTGGTCGGCGAAGGCACGCGCTTCGACATTTGGCTGCCCTGCGATGCGCAGCCCGGCGCAAGCGCGCCCCGGGCTGCGGAGCCGCTGACGCGGGGCAACGGCGAGACCGTGATGATCTGCGAATCCGAACGCGACCTGCTGATGAAGCAGGAGGAGATCATCGCCGCACTCGGCTACGAGCCGGCGGGCTTCTCCCGGATCGCCGAGGTGAAGGAAGCCTATCAGGCGACGCCCTGGAGCTTCGACGTAGCGCTGATCTGCTCCTGTCCGCATGCCGATGTCGGTGCGCGGCTGGAGGCGGTCGCATCCTTGCGCCGCGCGGCACCGGCGCTCCCGATCATCTTCGCCGTCACCACCTCGACCGGTCTTGCGGCGCCGATGTTGGCCGCGGCCGGCATCACCGAGATCATCGGCCTGCCGCTCGATTCCAGCGAGCTCGCCAACGCACTTGCGCGCTGCACCCACCGCACCACCGCGCGCACCGGCCGCGCGGAACCTGAGCCGGCTATTTCGGGTTAGCGGCGGTCTCTTCCAGATCCGCCAAGGTGAAGCTGTATTTGCTGTTGCAGAACTCGCAGGTGACCTCGAGCGCACCGTCGATCTCGAGTTCCTTCAGCTCGTCGCGCGGCAGCGAGCGCAGGACCGAGCCGACCCGTTCGCGGGAGCAGCGGCATTGGGCGCGCAGGCTCTGGCCCTTGAATACCCGGACGCCGTCCTCGTGGAACAGGCGGTAGAGCAGGTCATCGATCGGCAGAGTCTCGTCCAGCAGTTCCTTGGCGGTGCAACTCGCCAGCAGGGTTATCGCGCGGACCCAGGCCTCATCGTCGATCTCGGCGGCGCTGGATTGCTCCTCGCGCGGCAGCCTCTGCAGCATGATGACGCCGGAATGCCAGCGGCCGCTCTGCTGGATGACCGCGAGCTTGAAACCGGCCTTCAACTGCTCGGACTGCTGGAAGTAATGCTGCACGCATTCGACCAGGTCGGCGCCGGTCAGCTCGACGATGCCTTGGTAGCGGTCGGTGTCCTCGCCTTGGTCCACGGTGAAGGCGAGATAGCCGCCGCCGAGCAGGCGCGGCAGGCTGGCATCCGCCGGCAAGGCCGCTACCGCATCGGCGTCGAACTGGGCATAGCCGCGCATGGCGCCGGTCGAGGTCACGTCGACCACCATCAGCCGGACCGCGCCCTCGCTCTTGGTCTGGAGCGTGAACACGCCTTCGTATTTCAGCGCCGAGGCCAAGGCGGCGGCGGCCGTCAGCATCTCGGTCAGCAGGCGGGCGACCGGCGCGGGATAGGCGTGCTTGTGAACGATCTCATCCACCGCCTGGGACAGGCGGACGGCGCGGCCACGGATGCCCAAGGCCTCGATCTGGAACGGGCGAACAAAGTCGGCGCCCGCGAGCGGCGCAATTTCGACTCGCATTGTCACCTAATTAAACGTCAGATCACGCCCAAGCACCAGAGCAAGATGCCCTGTTGCGCATGGAGCCGGTTTTCCGCCTCGTCCCACACCACCGATTGCGGCCCGTCGATCACCGAGGCCGTCATCTCGTCGCCGCGATGGGCGGGCAGGCAGTGCATGAAGACGGCGCCGGGTGCCGCGGCTTTCATCAGCGCGTCGTCCACCTGGAAGCGGCGCAACTGCTCGGTCCGGTCCAAAGTGTCGGCGTCGCCCATCGAGACCCAGGTGTCGGTGACGATGCAATCGGCGCCCTTAACGGCCTCTTTCGGGTCACCGGAGATCCGAACCTTGCCGCCCTTTTTCGCCGCCCATTGCACCACGTCCGGCGGCGGCGCGAGATTGCCGGGGCAGGCGATGTTCAATTCGAAGCCGAACTGCACGGCGGCATGGATCCACGAGGTCGCCATGTTGTTGCCGTCGCCCGACCAGGTGACGCGCTTGCCGGCGATCGGGCCGCGATGCTCCTCGAAGGTCATCACGTCGGCCATCAGCTGGCAGGGATGGGTGCGGTCGGTCAGGCCGTTGATCACCGGAACCGTGGCGTTGTCCGCCAGTTCCTTCAGCTTCTGCTCCTTGGTGGTGCGCACCATGATGCAGTCAACATAGCGCGAGAGCACCCGCGCGGTGTCCGCCACCGTCTCGCCGCGGCCCAATTGCGAGCTCTCGCGCTCGAGCACCACCGCATCGCCGCCGAGCTTTTTCATGCCGAGCTCGAAGGAGACGCGAGTGCGGGTCGAGGGCTTCTCGAAGATCATCGCCAGGGCCTTGTCGGCCAGCGGCTTCTTGTTGCCGTTCGGGAACTCGCCGCGTTTGAGCGCCTTGCCGGCCTCGATGATCTTGCGGAGCGTTTCAACCGGCAGCACGTCGAGATCGAGGAAATGCCGGATCTCAAGCTTAGCATCTCCCATGATCAGGCCGCCTTCGCCTGGGCGGCGATCTCGGCGAGCACGTCGATGCCCTGGTCGAGCTCGGCCTCGGTCGCGATCAGCGGCGGCAGCAGGCGCACGACATTGTCCGCAGCGCTCACCAGCAGCAAGCCCTTGGCCCGCGCCTGGTCGACCACGTCGGCATTGGAACCGGCGCATTTCAGGCCGCGAATAAGGCCGATGCCGCGCGCCTCGGCGAAGACCTGGGGGAAGCGCTTCAAGAGATCGGCGAGGCGCTTGTCGAGATGGCGGCCGAGCTTCGAGACATTGTCCAGGAATCCCGGCGCCAGCATCACGTCCATCACCGCATTGCCGATCGCCATGGCGAGCGGATTGCCGCCGAAGGTCGAGCCATGGCTGCCGTGGCCGAACGCCGCCGCGACCTTGGAGGTCGCAAGGCAGGCACCCAGCGGGAAGCCGCCGCCGATCGCCTTGGCGGTCGACATGAGGTCGGGCGTGACCCCGGCCCATTCATGGGCGAACAGCTTGCCGGTGCGACCCATGCCGCATTGCACTTCGTCGAACATCAGAAGCAGGCCGAACTCGTCGCAGACGGTGCGCAGGTCTTTCAGGAACTGCGCATTCGCGGCGCGCATGCCGCCTTCGCCCTGCACCGGCTCGATCAGGATCGCCGCCGTCTCCGGCGTGATCCGCGCGCGGACTTCGTTGAGATTGCCGAACGGCACCTGCTCGAAGCCCTCGACGTTGGGCGCATAGCCCTTGAGGTACTTCTCATTGCCCGCCGCGGCGAGGGTCGCCAGCGTGCGGCCGTGGAACGAGCCTTCGAAGGCGATGACCTTGTAGCGGTTGGGATCGCCGAAATCGTCGTGATACTTGCGGATGAGCTTGAAGCCGCATTCCAGAGCTTCAGCACCCGAATTGCCGAAGAACACCGCATCGGCGAAGCTTGCATCGGTCAGGCGCTGCGCCAGCTTCTCCTGGCCCGGCACCCGGAACAGATTCGACGTGTGCCAGAGCTTGGCGCCCTGTTCCTGCAAGGTCTTCACCAGATGCGGATGGCAATGGCCGAGCGCGGTCACCGCGATGCCGCTGGTGAAATCGAGATAACGTCGCCCTTCCGCCGTAATGAGATAAGCACCCTCGCCCCGCTCGAAGGCGAGATCGACCCGATTGTAGGTGTTCATCAAGGCGTTCATGGCGGGCATTCCGGCTCTGATTGTTGGGAAAAGAGCGCCGAATATCGGGGCCGCCATGGGGGAAGTAAAGAGCTCAATTGTCATCCCCAATTGTCCCGATCCTGGAATAATTACATTATTTCAATGGATAAGGGGGATGCCCCGGATGGCTGGGCCGGCCGCTTACATCGGGCCGCAACAAACTGAGTTTCGGCGCGTCGCTATTTGTCCCGGGGGCGGCTTGCAGGCAGAGTGGGTTCCGTCGCCAAAGGGCGACCAACAAGCGCCGGGACAGGGGCAGGCGCGGTCGATTTCACAGACAGGGAAGCAGACATGAAACTCGCACTCACTCGCCGGTCCGCCATACAGTGGACCTTCGCCATCGGCCTTTCGCTCGGCCTCGCCGCCACGGGCATGAAGCCCGCCGCCGCCGATGCGCTGGAGAACATCACCAAGGCCGGCGTCCTCAAGGTCGGCATCTTCGAGGATTTCCCGCCCTTCGCCTCGTTGGGCTCCTCGATGAAGATCGAAGGCTATGACGTCGACATGGCCGAGAAGCTGGCCGCGGCGCTCGGCGTCAAGGCCGAGCTGGTCGGCATCACCGGCCAGAACCGCATCCCGCAGCTCTCGGAAGGCAAGGTCGATATCCTGCTCAGCATCGGGTTCAGCGACGAGCGCGCCCAGGTCGTCGATTTCACCAAGCCCTATGCGCCGTATTACATCGCCGTCATGGGCCCGAAGGACATTGACGTGAAGGGCCCGGCCGATCTCGCCGGCAAGTCCATCGCCGTCAACCGCGGGACCTTGGAAGACACCGAGGTGACCAAGGTCGCGCCGGCGACCGCCGATATCCAGCGCTTCACCGATTATGCCGGCGTCATTTCCGCCTTCCTCTCCGGCCAGTCGCAGCTGATGGTGGTCGGCAACGATGTCGGCGCCACGATCCTCGCGAAGAATCCGAAGATCGAGCCGGTCGAGAAGTTCCAGCTCCTGTCCTCCCCGTCCAACATGGCGGTGAAGAAGGGCGAGAAGGCGCTGCAGAGCAAGGTCGATGAGATCCTGGCCGGCATGAAAAAGGACGGCACTCTGAACGACATGGCCGTGAAGTGGCTGAAGCAGCCGCTGGCCAAGGACTTCTGATCGAACTGACGTAGTGGGCTATCAGCTCGATTTCGGGGCGCTGACCGGCTATTTCGGCCTGTTCCTCCAAGGTGTGGGTGTGACGCTGGGGCTGACGGCGATTGCCGCCAGCCTCGGCCTCGCGCTCAGCATCGGCGGCGCCGCGGCCGCGGGCGGACCGCGGCGCTGGGTGCGCGTTGGGGTCCTCGCCTATGTGGAGGCGATCCGCAACACGCCCTTCATCGTGCAGATGTTCTTCATCTTCTTCGCCCTGCCGGAGCTCGGCATCAGGCTCTCGGCGATCGAAGCCGCGGTCCTGGCGATGACCGTCAACCTCACCGCCTATTCGATCGAGATTCTGCGCGCCGGCATCGAGGCGGTCGCGCCGGGCCAGCGCGAGGCCGGCGCGGCGCTCGGCATCAAGCCGATCGAAGTCTTCATCTTCGTCGTGCTGCCGCAAGCACTGGCCAACGTCTATCCGGCCCTGGTCAGCCAGATCGTCATCACCATGCTGGAATCCGCGGTGGTTTCGACGATTGCCGTCATGGACCTCACCCATGTGGCGGACCTGATCCAGTCGCGCACCTACCGCGCTTTCGAGACCTATTTCGTCGTCATGGTGGTCTACCTGGTGCTTTCAGTCGCGCTGCGCCGCCTGTTCGCGCTGGCCGGCCGGCGTCTCTTCGCCGGCAGAGTAGGCTAGGGGAGGGCGCCATGGACATGCCGCTCTCCAACATCGTCATCTATCTGCTGACCGGCGCGCGCTGGACCCTGCTGCTCTCCGCCATCGCTTTCATGGGCGGCGGCATCGGCGCGCTGCTGTTGCTGTTGCTGCGCTACGGAAGGCCGCGCGTCGGCGCCCGGTTTCTCCAGCTCTATGTCGCGCTGTTCCAGGGCACGCCGCTGCTGCTCCAGATCTTTCTGGTCTTTTTCGGCCTGCCGCTGATCGGCATCGACGTTCCGCCGATCGTCGCCGCCGGCATCGCGCTGACGCTCTATGCCAGCGCCTTCCTCGCCGAGATCTGGCGCGGCTGCGTCGATGCAATCCCGCGCGGCCAGTGGGACGCCGGCGGCGCGCTCGGCCTCAACTTCATCATGCAGATGTGGGATGTGATCCTGCCCCAGGCTTTGCGCATCGCGGTGCCGCCGACGGTCGGCTTCCTCACCCAATTGGTGAAGGCAACGGCCTTGGCCTCGATCGTCGGCATCACCGAGCTCACCAAGTCCGGCCAGAACGTCAGCAACGCCACCTTCCAACCGCTGGTCGCATACGGGATCGTAGCGCTGATCTATTTCGCGATGTGCTACCCGCTCACCCTTTGTGCCCGAATGCTCGAGCGCAAGCTCAGCCAATCCCGCTAGGAACGCCTCGCATGGAACAAGACTCCGGCAAGACCATGATCGAGCTGCGCAAGGTCAGCAAATGGTACAACAAGTTCCAGGCGCTGAAGGAAGTCTCGCTCACCGTCAAGAAGGGCGAGCGCATGGTGATCTGTGGCCCCTCGGGCTCCGGCAAGTCCACCCTGATCCGCTGCATCAACCACCTTGAGCCGCATCAGGACGGCCAGATCCTGGTCGAGGGCGTCGAGCTCACCGATGCGGTCAAGAACATCGAGCTGATCCGACGCGAAGTCGGCATGGTGTTCCAGCAGTTCAACCTCTTCCCGCATCTCACCGTCTTGCAGAATCTCACTCTCGCACCGCGCCGCGTGCGCAAGCTCTCCAAGCCGCAGGCCGAGGAGCTGGCGATGCAATACTTGAAGCGCGTGCGGATCGCGGAACAGGCGCACAAATATCCGAGCCGCCTCTCCGGCGGTCAGCAGCAGCGCGTGGCGATCGCCCGCGCACTCTGCATGGAGCCGCAGATCATGCTGTTCGACGAGCCGACCTCGGCGCTCGATCCGGAGATGATCAAGGAGGTGCTCGACGTGATGATCGAGCTCGCGGAATCCCACATGACGATGATCTGCGTCACCCACGAGATGGGCTTCGCCCGCACGGTGGCGGACCGGGTGATCTTCATGGACCACGGCCAGATCGTCGAAGAGGCGCCGCCGGCGGTGTTTTTCTCCAACCCGACGAATGAGCGGACGAAGCTGTTCCTCGGCCAGGTGCTGAAGCACTAGAAGGAAAGACCCGCTCGGTCTAAGCCGGAAGCAGCTCTTTCTTAGTGTTCTTCCCACGCGCCTTCGCCGGCGTCGCGTCCACCGGCCGATGCGCGCGATGCAGCTCCTTCAGGAACGCCTCGAGGATCGGCGGCTTCTGCTCGGTCTTGCGCAGCGCCAGATAGATCGGATTCTGATAGCCGAGCTTTTTCTCCAGCAGCGGCCGCATGCGATCGTCCTGCACCCATTGCGCCGCGTAGTGCACCGGCAGGAAGCCGATGTAGCGGCTCGAGAGGATGAAGACCGCGACGCTTTCCATGAGGTCGGCGACCGCCGTCGAGGTGAGGCGGATACCGGTGGGGAAACGGTTCGGCGCCGTGTAGATGCGGCGGGCGAACTGCTGGTTCTTCAAGTCCGCGACGGTGACCGCGCCGCTGGTCTCGAACAGTGCATGGCCGCGGCCGCAATAGAGCACCTGCCGTTCCTCGAACAGATCCTCGTAGTGAAGATAGGGCGAATGCTGCCCACAGGCGCCGAGGCCGAGATCGAAGCGGCCCTCCAGGACGGCGCGTTCGAGCTCGGTCGGTGCAGCAATCTGCAGCGAGATCTGCACTTCCGGCGCGGCCGCATTGAACGCGGCGATGGCCTCATGCAGCCGGCAATTCGGATTGTTGGCGAGATTGTCGACGATGCCGACGGTGAGCTTGCCGAGCAGGCAGTTCCGCGCGGCACCCGCCTCGCTGCGAAACGCGTCCAGGGCGGCGAACAGCCTCTGGCTCGCCTGGTAGATCAGATTGCCCTTCTCGGTGAGCTTGAAGCCCGACCGGCCGCGCTCGCAGAGCCGCACCCGCAGCCGCTGCTCCAGCGCCGTCATATGCGTGCTGATGGTGGATTGGCTGACATTGAGGTCGATCTGCGCCGCCGAGAAACCGCCGGCCTCGACCACCTTCGCGAAGACACGCAGCAGCCGGATGTCGCCTTCGCTCAAGTTGGCCAGCATGGAAATCCTCTCATATCGGCAGCGGTCGAACTGAACGTCGAATATTCTGGATAGTATCGGGACCCCTCGCAAGGCGGTATTCGGACCCAAACCGTTGGGGAGTTTCCGGATTATGGCGACCTGTGGTGAATGGCTGGTCAAGCTGCTCGAGGCCTATGGCGTCGAGCTGGTCTTCGGCATTCCCGGCGTCCACACCGTCGAGCTCTATCGCGGGCTGCCCGCGACCCGGATCCGGCACATCACCCCGCGCCACGAGCAGGGCGCCGGTTTCATGGCCGACGGCTATGCCCGGGTCAGCGGCAAGCCCGGCGTCTGCTTCATCGTGACCGGTCCCGGCATGACCAACATCCTGACCGCGATGGGCCAGGCCTATGGAGATTCCGTGCCGATGCTGGTGATCTCCGCCGTGAACCCCACGGCACATCTCGGCATGGGCGACGGCCGCCTGCACGAGCTGACGTCGCAGCGTGGCCTGGTCGCGGGTGTCTCGGCCTTCAGCCACACGCTGCTTGACCCCGCGCAGCTTCCCGAGGTGCTGGCCCGCGCCTTCGCGCTCTTCGCCGCCGCGCGTCCGCGCCCGGTCCATATCGAGATCCCGATCGACATCATCGCGCAGGAGATCGATGCGGGGGTGATGGTGCGGGCCTCGCCGAGACGGCCAGCACCGACACCCGCCGACATCTCAGCGGCGGCTTCGATGCTCAAGACCGCCAAGGCCCCGCTGCTCGTCTTGGGCGGTGGCGCAGCCGATGCCGCGGCCTCAGCGCGGATTCTCGCCGAAGGCCTCGACGCCCCGGTCGTCAACACGGTCAATGCCAAGGGCATCCTGCCGCCCGGCCATCCGCTGCATGCCGGCGAGAACATCGCCTTCCCACCGGTGCATCGCGCGATCTCGGAAGCCGACGTCGTGCTGGCGATCGGCACAGAGTTCGGCGAGACCGAGATGTATCCGGAACCGGCGCCGGTTGCGATCGGCGGCAAGCTGATCCGCATCGACATCGATCCCGAGCAGGTCGCGCGCGGCCCAATCGCCGATCTGCCGATCGTCGCCGATGCCGGCGCGACCCTCGCTGCGATCAACGCCGCACTCGGCTTCGACGCATCGGCACCGCGCGCCGGTACACCCGGTGCCAAGCGGGCTTCCGCCATCCGGCAGGCAACCGCCCGATGCTGGTGGCCTGCCGTGACTCTGCACCAGCGCATCGCGGGTCTGGTGCTCGAGGCTCTGCCGAACGCGATCCTGGCCGGGGATTCCACTGAGCCGGTCTACGCACTCAACCAGAGTTTCGAGGCGCCGCTTCCGCGCTCCTATTTCAATTCCAGCACCGGTTACGGCACGCTCGGCTACGGCCTGCCGGCCGGGATCGGCGCCAAGCTCGCAGCGCCCGACCGTCCGGTCGTCGTGCTGATCGGCGATGGCGGATTGCAGTTCACTATCGCCGAGCTCGCCTCGGCCGTCGAAGCGGAAGTGCCGGTGATCGTCCTGCTCTGGAACAACGACGGCTATGGCGAGATCAAGAATTACATGCTGGAGCGGAAGATCGCGCCGATCGGCGTCGACATCTTCACGCCCGATTTCCAGACCATCGCCCGCGGCTTCGGCTGCGTGGCTGTGCGGCCGGAGAGCGATGCTGCTTTGGCCGCTGCGTTGCGGGAGGCCGTATCCCAGCGACGCCCGAGCCTCATCGAGCTCCGCGCCGACAAGTTCCGCTAAGGCTTCAGCTTGTAACCCGAACGGAACCAGCGATAGGCCCAGGCGCCCAGCACCAGGTTGACGCCGACCAGCACCAGGACATGGGTCAGCGGGTCGCCGGCCTCGGTCCCGCTCATCCCGTACCGGAAGCCGGCAATCGCGTGGTAGAGCGGATTGAGCTGCATCACCTGTTGGAACGCCGCCGGCAGGGCCTCGATCGGATAGAACACGCCCGAGAGGAAGGAGAGCGGCACCAGGAGGAAGGTGTGGATCGCCGAGAACTGGTCCCACTTCTCCGCCCAGATCCCGACCAGCAGCCCGACCAGGGAATGGAAGATCATCCCGAGTAACCCGAAAGCGACGATCGCCCAGGGATGCGCGGCGCCGAGATCGGCGAAGACCAGGGTCATGACCGCGACGGTGAGGCCGACCGCGATCCCGCCCAGGCAATCGGCGCCGACATAGCCGACCAGCCGTTCAAACGGGGTCAGCGGCGCCATCAGCATGTCGGCGATGATCCGCTCATGCTTGTCGAAGATGAAGCTCCCGGCGGCCGCCTCATAGGCTTTCTCGCAGGCCGAGAAGATGATGACGCCGGGCGCGATAAAATTGATGAGCAGCTGCCCGGTCTCGTCATTGTGCAAGGCGAGCCGGAAGACCGCGAGATAGAGCAGGGCGGTCACCGCCGGGCCGAGAAGCTGGTAGTTGTAATCCGAGAGGCCGCGGCTGGCCTCGCGTTTCATCAGGGTCGCGAGGCCAAGGCCGTTGACGGCGCCGAAGCGCCGGATGCTGAGCGGAGCGGCGGTCATCAGGCTTTGAGGCGATAGCCGCGCTTGAACCAGCGATGCACCGCCAGCAGCAGCGCCGCATCGATCGCCAGCATCACGATGACTCCGGTCCAAACCGGCGCATCGGCACGGCCGATGAAGCCGTAGCGGAAACCGTCGATCATGTAGAAGAACGGATTGAGGTGCGCGATCGTCTGCCAGAGCTCCGGCAGCCGCGTGGTCGAATAGAAGGTGCCGGAAAGGAAGGAGAGCGGCGTCACGATAAAATTGGTGATGGCCGCCAGGTGGTCGAACTTCTCCGCCCAGATGCCGGTCAGCATCCCGAGCAGCGCCATCAGCAGGCTTGCGGCGACGGCGTGGAAGATCACGAAGCCCGGATGCGCGACGTCGATCGGCACGAAGATCATCATGGCGATGCCGGTGGTCAAGCCCACCACCACGCCGCGGGTGACGCCGCCGCCCGCGATCCCGATCGTCATTTCCAGCGCGTTCAAGGGCGGCATCAGGAGATCGACGATGTTGCCCTGCACCTTGGCGATCATCAGCGAGGAGGAGGTGTTGGCGAAGGCGTTCTGGGCGATGGTCATCATGATGAGACCGGGGACCAGGAAATCCACATAGGGCTCGCCGCCGATCTGGTCGACCCGGTGCCCCAGCGCCAGCACGAAGACCGCAAGGAACAGCAGGCCGGTCACCAGCGGCGCCAGAACGGTCTGGGTCGCGACCGACCAGAACCGGCGCACCTCCTTGCCGTAGAGGGTGCTGAGGCCGATCCAGTTGACGGCGCCGTAGCGGCGGGAGGAGAGGGGGAGCATGGGGGAAGGCACTGGCTGGGGGACACGGGCTGGGGTGCGGGATTGGCCGCGAAGTTACCCTCCGGGGCCGGATAAGACAATGGAGCGCGAAGCCCGGCCGGTGCTCGCAGGGCGGGGGAAACGGACGAACTGCAACAGCGCCCGGTTGTCCTCTTGCCGCATGCCCGCTATCATCCGCAATGGAATGCAGAGCGTGCAGGTGCGCATCATGTCGCGAGTTTGGCTCTATGGCCTGACGGCCGCGCTCTGCATCCTCGTCCTCGGCGGCGCGCTGTTCCTGAATTTCCGGCAGAGTTACGGGCAAGACCGCCGCGCGGTGTTCGGCACCGACCAGGTCGACATGTGCCGCGAGGTCCAGGCCGCGCTCCAGGCCGAGAAGTTCGATGAACTCGACCGCATGGGCCGGCAGCTCGCCACGCTCAAGGATCGCTTCGTCGGCGGCCGCGAGAAGATCGCCGGCTTCTACGACTTTACCGGCATGGACGGTTGCACGACGGGCTTCTGCGACGCGCAGCCGGTCCAGCCGGAGAACATCCGCAAGCTCCAGCACTGGCTGAACCGCGATCCGCGCAATCCGGTGGCGAAGACGGCGATGGCGCTCAACTGGTATCATTACGCCTGGATCTCGCGCAGTTGCGCCGCGTTTGGCGACATCACCTTCGATCAGTGGCAGGGTTACTTCGATCGCTTGCGGATCGCGCGGTCTTACCTCGCCGATATCGATCCGCGCGAAAGCCCGCAATACTACGTGCTGATGATCCTGATCACCTGCGAGTCCGGCGGGCCGCGGGAACAGCTCGATGCCCTTTACGAGCAAGGGCATGCCGCGTTCCCCGATTTCTATTCCCTGACCGCGATCTACTCCTGGAGCCTCGATCTCAGCTGGTTCGGGCGCAAGGGCGATGTCGCATGGCTGTCAGGCCGGCTGCTCACCGATCCCGGCGGCGATGCCGGGCAGGTGGCCTATTCCTTCATCGCCGAGCAGGCCGCACGGACTGTCAGCACGGACCGGTACTTCTCGGACACCGGCCTCTCCTGGGAGAAGATCAAGCAGGGCTTTGCGACCCGCCAGCGGCTCTATGATCTCTCCAACCATGACTGGAACGCTTACGGCTATATCGCCTACGCGGCCTCCGATCGCAATGCCGCCCGCGAGGCCTACGCGCATTTCGGCGACAACTGGGACGACAGCGTATGGGGCCAGGGCTTCTACCTGAGCCAGGTCCTGCCATGGATCAAAGGATAGCAACTATGCGCCGAGGCTGGTTCATGCGCCTTGCTGCGGCCTCGGCATTCGCCTTCGCAGGTCATCTCGCCCTTGCGGACGGTGCAGAGCCGATCCGTGCCGAAGCCGGGACCGATGCCGAGGCGTATTGCAGCCGGATCCAAGCGGCATTCACGCGTCAGGATTTCGCGGCCCTGGAAGCGACCGCCGCGCAGGCGCGGTCCTTGAAGATCCACCTGCGGGGCGGCAAGACGGAGCTCCAGGTCTTCTATGAGTCCTTTGTTCGGGTCGCGTGCAATCAGACCTACATCTATCTCAACGAGGATACGGGCCAGACGCGGACCGCGATTGCCGAGCGCTGGCTGGGTGATCATCCGGATTCCGTGACCGCCAAGATCGCCAGCGCCATGATCTGGAACCAGTTCGCCTGGGCGGGCCGCGGCCGAGGCTATGCCAACGAGGTTTCGCAGGAGCAATGGTCGACTTTCGGCGACCGCTTGAAGCGTGCCGCGCAATTCATGCGAGCGGTCGATCCCAACAGCGATGCGCAGGCCTATCTGGTGCTGCTCGCTCTCGCCCGCGACCTCAACGTCCCGCGCGCACAGATCGATACGATCTTCGACCGCGCACGTGAGCGCTTCCCCTCGTATCTCGGCTATTACGCCGACTATGCGACGATCCTGCTGCCCAAATGGTTGGGCCAGCCGGGTGAGATCGCCGATTATCTGAAGTCGCTGCTGTCGGCGCCGGGCGGCGATCTCGGCGCCATGGCCTATGCACGCGCCGCCGAGCGGCTCTCCTTCGACATGGGCTCACCCGACATCTACCGCGACACCAGCCTGGTCTGGGCCGATCTCCGGCGCGGCTTCACCTTGCGCGAGCAGAGCGATGGATTGGATAAGCATGCCTGGATCAGCTTCTGCTATTACGCCGTCATGGCCGGCGACCGCGAGACTGCGCGCGAGGCCTATCGGCATATCCCGCAGATCGACGAATGGCCGGTCGGTGGCACGCACCAGTTTTTTCTCACGGTGCTGCCCTGGATCATGGACCGCGGCTAGCACGGTCTCGGTCTAGGCCAGGATCAGCAGCTCCTCGAAATGTTTCATGTCCCGGAACCTGCAGAAGGCGGGCTCGCGGAGATGGATCTCCGGCGCGTCGCGCCGCAGCAGGGCGAGGCTGTCATCCAGTGCGGATTGCCATTGCCCGGCCGCGGAATCCGGGATGCCGCGGATCACATAGGCGAAGGTGATGTGGAAGCTGTAGGTCTCGTGGTCCGGATGCCGGTAGCCGAAGATCCGCGCGAACTTGTCGCGCCAGGCTTGCATCACTTGCCGATCCTCCTCGGTGATGCCCTCGACCGTGATCCCGGTGGGCGTCACCTCGGTCGCCTGGACCGAGAATGGGCCGCAGCCGTCGAACCCGTCGAGCCGGCTCATCATGCGCCGCGTCATCTCGTCGATGCCGAGCTGGAGTGGGATGTCGGCCGGCCAATAGGGATGCTTGCGCCGCGTATCGATCACGCCTTGGAACAGGGTCATGTGCAGGCTGGCGGCGGGGGTGAAGGCGAGGCACTCGGCCGCGGGCAGGCGCAACAGCCGCTCACGCACCTGCAGGATCGCGGCTTCCGAGGCCGAGCGCCGCTCGAGATGGCAGACGATGGTGTTGCCGGCTTCGGGCAGGAAATTGCCGGCGGCGTCGTAGCGGATGCCGAGCCGCGGCGGCGGCACGTCCACACGGCTCGCGAGGAAGGGCGCGAGGGACGGCCGTATTGTGTCGAGCATGGAACCTCCAGGCGGGAAAGTCTTTGAGACTATCCCGCCTGGATGTCAGTCATATGAAGGCGGCCGCCTTTATTCCGTGCTCTGCATCTGCTGCGCCCGGAGGTTCTGGGCGTAGACGTTGATGATGAGCGCCACCAGCAGGATCAGGCCGCGGATCAGGATCTTCAGGAATGAATCGATCTGGACATGGTCGAGGCCGTTGTTCAGCACGCCCAGCACGCAGAGTCCGATGATCGTGTTACCGATACCGCCACGCCCGCCGAACAGCGAGGTGCCGCCGACCACCACCGCCGAGATCGCGTCCAGCAGGAAGCCGTTGAACTCGTCCTGTTGTGCACTGCCGAAATAGGCGACGCCCAGCATGCCCGAGGTGCCGGCGCAGAACGCGGAGATCACCATCACCGCGCCCAGGATCAGCTTCACGTTGACGCCGGAGAATTCCGCCGCCTCGCGGTTGCCGCCGACCATATAGACGTAGCGCCCGAACCTTGTGTAGGTCAGCACCAGGTGCCCGACCAGCAGGAACAAGGCCAGCACCAGCACGATCCACGGCACGCCGCCGATCGATTCCGTCCCGAGATAGGAAACCTGTGCCGGCACGGCGTAGAGGATCTGGCCGCGCACCAGCAGTGCGCAGATGCCGGCGCCGATCTGCATCATCGCCAAGGTCATGATGAAGGAGGGGATGCCGATCTTGGTCATGCCGATCGCGTTGACGAAGCCCAGCACCAGGCAGCCCATCAGCGCCAGCACGATCGCCATTCCGCCCGAGAGCGGAATGTTGGCGACGTTCACATAGGATTCCTGCGCGGTGAAATAGGCGACGGCGATGCCCGTGGCATTCGCAATGGCCGCGAAGGAAAGGTCGATCTCGGCGCAGAGGATGACGAAGGTGAGGCCGACCGCCATGATGCCGGTCACCGACATCGTGGTCAGGATGTTGCCGAGGTTGTCGACCGAGAGGAAGGACGGGCTCGCCACGGCGAAGAACACGATGAGCGCGATCAGGGTCACGAAGGGCGCGATATTGCGCATCTGCGACCTGAGGAACGACTTGGCCTTGCTGGAGGTGTTGCCGGCGGCCATGCTTTGGGCGTTCATCGTAAAAGCGTTCCTTCCCCAATATCCTTAGCGGTAATACTCAGGCGTAAACCCTAGGCGGCTTCAAGCAGCCGGTCCTTGCTGATGGCTTCGCTGGCGAATTCCTTGACGATCCGCCCCTTCTTCATGACCACGATGCGGTCGGCGAGCGAGAGCACGGTCTCCGGCTCGGCCGAGACCACGACCACCGCCATGCCCTGGTCGCGCAGGCCGCGGACGATTTTTACCACGTCGTCCTTGGCGCCGACATCCATGCCGCGGGTGGGCTCGGAGAGCACCAGAACCTTGGTCGGATAGGCCAGCCACTTGGCCAGCGCCACTTTCTGCTGGTTGCCGCCGGAAAGCCCGCCCAGCAGCGCCTTCACATTGGCCGGCCGGATGTTGAGCGCCTTCGCCTGTTTGTCGGCGATGCTGCGCTCGACCGCGGGCTTCAGCCAGAGGCGCGAGATCCGCCCCAGGCTGCTGATCGAGACGTTCTTGAACACCGGCTCATGGTAGAACAGCATGGAGCGCCGGCTCTCCGGTACGAAGGCGATCCCGGCCTTGCGCGCCTGCGCCGTGTTCCTGAACCGGATCGGCTTGCCCTCGATCGCGAGGCCGCCCGCTTCGGGCTTAAGCTTGCCGAACAGGGCGCGGGCCAGTTCCAGCTGGCCGCAGCCCATGAAGCCATAGATGCCGAGCACTTCGCCCGCGCGCACTTGCAGCGAGATGTCGGAGAAGGCGCGGCCGGAGCTCAATCCGGTGGCGGCGAGCACGATCGGCGCGGTGGGTTTGCTGTCGAGCGCGATCGCGCCGGTATAGCTCTCCTCCAGGTCCTGATGGCCGGCGCCGATCATCTGCTCGATGACCCAGCTCTTGTCGATTGCCGGAACCGGCTGGGTCGCGACGCGGCGGCCGTTGCGGAAGATCGTGACCGTGTCGGAGATTTCGAGAATATCGTCCAGGAAATGCGAGATGAAGACGATGCTGCGGCCGCTGGCGCGCACGCCGCGCAGGACCTCGAACAGCCGCCGCACTTCGGGCGGCGACAAGGCCGAAGTCGGCTCGTCGAGGATGATGATGCGCGCGCCGGAATAAATCACCCGCGCGAGCTCGATCAGCTGCTGCAACCCGATCGGCAGCGAGCCCATGGTCGCGCGCGGATCGACGTCGATGCCGAGCATCTCGAGCTGGCGTTTTGCGCCTTCGCGCATCGCCTTCCAGTCGACGACGCCGTTTTTGGTCGGCTGCTTGCCGAGATAGACGTTCTCCGCGACCGAGAGGTCGGGGACGATCGAGAGCTCCTGGTGCACCATGCCGATCCCGGCATCCAGCGCATCGCGCGCCGAATGGAAATGTACCTGCTTGCCGTCGAGCAGCATCCGGCCGGTATAGCCGGTATGCACGCCGGCGATGATTTTCATCATGGTGGACTTGCCGGCACCGTTCTCGCCGACCAGGCCGTGGACCTCGCCCTCGCGCAGCTCGAAATCGACGTCGCGCAAGGCGGCGACACCGCCGAAGGACTTGGAGATGCCCTCCATCTTCAGCCGCGCCACAGGAGCAGCGACTGCGGAATCAGGATGATCCGTCGGATTCTGGGACTCAACCGTGCTCATTCATCACCGGCCCGGACATGAAAGCGGCCGGAAGCGCCTGCGACGGCGCTCCCGGCCCCCAAGGGGTCGAAGTAGGGGATATCAGATCAGGAAGTGATCTTCCATCCACTGCATGCCGGCCGCGTTGTCTTTGGTGACGACGGGGCCGTCGGTGACGATGTTCTTCGGAATGCCACTGCCGGCCTTCTCGCCCGCAACCGCCGCCACGCCGGCGATGATCGCGCCGCCATGGATACGGCAGGACGGGTTGCGCACAGTGGCGGTCATCCGCCCGTCCGCGACCGCGGCCAGCGCCGGCGGCATGGCATCGCAGCCGCCGATCTTGATGTCGGTGCGGCCCTTGGCCTTCATGACGTTGTAGGCGGCGAGCGCCATGTCGTCATTGTGGAAGTAGGCCGCGTCGATCTTCGGATACTTGGTGAGGTAGGTCTCCCAGAGGCGCGCGACTTTGGTCACGTCCCAGTCAGCCGGCTGGTTGTCCAGCACTTCGACGTCCGGGTACTGCTTCACCACCTGCTCGAAGCCCTTGGCGCGGCCCTGGGCGCCGGTATGACCGAGCGCACCCTGGGTCATGATCACCTTGCCCTTGCCGCCGATGGCCTGCATCAGCGCCTGGGTCACCGAGGCGCCCATGAAGACGTTGTCCGGCGCGAGATAGGCATGGACGTTGATCGTGTCCAACGGCGCGATCAGCGTGTCCATGTCCATGACCGGGATGCCGGCGTCGATCATCTTCTTCACCGGCTGCGTCAGCGTGCCGATGCCGAAGGCCTGGATCGCGACGAAGTCCCACTTCTGCGAGGCCATGTTGTCGATCGCGGCGCGCTGTTTCACGGCGTCGAGCTGGCCGTCAAACCAGGTCACTTCCACGTTGTAGAGCTTGCCCCAATACTCAGCGGCCTGCTTGCCCTGGGCGCACCAGGTGGCCTGCAGACCGGCGTTCGAGAACGCGGCTTTCAGCGGCTTCTCGGAACGCCCGGTCGCCATGGCCTGCGCCGCCGCTTGATTGATTCCGAGGCCGCCGACGAGAGCCGCGGCGCCTCCCAACGACGCGCCCGCCAGGAAGCCACGCCGATTGGTCTTCGGTAGTTCCGTCATTATTTCCTCCCAAGGAAACTTGCTTATTGACTGCAAGACCTGGAAAGTATGGCAGGCGTTTTGCCCTGCCACAAGACCGGACCACCCGTGGTCCGCCTATTTATCGGACAAATAAGCCGGGGATTGCGCGAGACCGAACGCGCGCGATTTCTTTTGCACTGCGGCAAACCCTCAAAGCGCCTCAGTCGTCCAGACTCTCAGCGCAAACGATAGGCGATGACGTAGTCACCGCGCTTGGTGCCGAACGAGCCGTGACCACCCGCGGCCGTTACCACGTATTGATGCCCGTCGATCGCATAAGTCATCGGCGTCGACTGGCCGCCGGCGGGCAATCGGTCTTCCCAAAGCTGCCGACCGTCGGTCACATCATAGGCGCGGATATAATAGTCCTGCGTTCCGGTCGCGAAGGCGACGCCTCCAGCCGTCGTGATCGGTCCGCCCAGACTCGGCACGCCCATCTTCAGCGGGATCGGCAAGGGCGCCACATCGCGGATCGTGCCGTTGCGGTGCATCCAGGCGATCTGCATCGTCTTCAAGTCGATCGCCGCGATGAATCCCCAGGGCGGCCGCAAGCAGGGCAGGCCGATCGGGGAGAGGAAGGGATGCAGCAACACGCCATAGGGCGTGCCGTACATCGGCTGCACGCCGATCTCGCTCCCCACCGGATGCGATTGGTCCGGCGCATCGGGATTGTCAGGCCCGCGCGGCAGCAACTTCGAGACGAAGGGGATCGCCATCGGATTGGCGATCGCGATCTGCCGCTGCGGGTCGACCGCGATCCCGCCCCATTCGAACATGCCGAGATTGCCGGGGAAGACCAGGGTGCCCTGTTCCGAAGGCGGCGTGAACGGCCCCTCATAGCGCAGCCGGTGGAACAGGATGCGGCAGGCGAGCTGGTCGAAGATTGTGGCGCCCCACATATCGGCGCCGGTCAGATTGCGCTGCGGCCGGAAGGTGAGCGCAGAGAAGGGCTGGGTCGGCGAGACCCGGTCGCCTTTGGCCGCGCCTTGCGGCACCGGCTGCTCCGGCGCCGGAACGATCAGTTTTCCATCGCGCCGGTCGAGCACGAAGATGTTGCCGGTCTTGGTCGGCTGCAGGATCGCCGGCACCGTGCCCCCATCCTTGGTCTGGAGATCGATCATGCTCGGCTGCGCCGGCAGATCCATGTCCCAGAGATCGTGGTGCACGGTCTGATACGACCAGACGCGCTTGCCGCTGTTGATGTCGAGCGCCACCAGTGCATTGGCATAGCGCTCCGAGAGTTCCGACCGGTTGCCGCCCCAGATGTCCGGCGTCTCGACGCCCATCGGCAGATAGACCAGGCCGAGCTTGGAATCGTAAGCGGGCGTGATCCAGGCGTTCGGCGAGTTGTTGGTATACTTGTGCGTATCGGAAGCGAGCGCGTTCTCGTCGGCAGCACCGGAATCCCAGGCCCAGACCAGCTTGCCGGTATAGACGTCGAAGCCGCGGATCACGCCCGAGGGCAGGTCGGTCGAGTAATTGTCCATCACCGAAGCCGCGGCGACGACGATCTTCTCGCCGACGACCGGCGGCGAGGTCGGCTCATAGAAGCTGTAGGTCGGCGCCGCCATGCCCTGCTGCAGATCGAGCACGCCGTGATCGCCGAAGCCTTCGCAGGGCTTGCCGGTATCGGCATCGACCGCGATCAGCCTTCCGTCATTGACCGGCAGGAAGATGCGCTTCCTGCAGTCGGCCGGTGCCGGCGCTCCGCCTGCGTCGGTCGCGCCGTCGGCGGTCTCGTGATAGGAGACGCCGCGGCAGGTCAGGTGCTGAAAGCGCGGATCCGATTTCAGCTTCGGGTCATAGCGCCAGCGCTCCTTGCCGGTCTTCGCATCCAGTGCGAACAGGATCTGGTGCTGCGAGCAGAGATAGAGCGTCTCGCCGACCTTGATCGGCGTCACTTCGAACGTGGTCTCCGCGGAATCGTTCGGGCCCTGCCCGTCGCCGGTGCGGAAGCTCCAGGCGACCGCGAGGTTCTTCACGTTTTGCGGCGTGATCTCCGCCAGCGGCGAGTAGCGCTGGCCGAACTGGCTGCGGCCATAGGCGCGCCAGTCGGCATCGGGCTGGCCCTCGTTCGCATCCGTATCGCCCGCGGCTTCCGGCGCCGCCGCGAGCGAGGCTTCCCGCCCATGAACATCGGTCGTGAGCCCGATCACCAGCACGATCGCGCTCAACACGACGCCGGCCCAGAGCGGCGCTGCGGCCAGGCGCGGCGTCATGCCGTTATCGCTGCGGAGACTCCGTGTGACCCAGGGGCAGAGCAGCCAGAGGCCCAGCGGAAACAGGATGTCGCCACGCGCCGCCAGCGGCCACCAGTCGAAGCCGATCTCGAGAACCGACCAACCGAGCGTGCCGATGAGGACGACGGCATAGACCCAGAGCGCCGCGCGCCGTCGCGCGACCAGCAGCCCCGCCGCGACCAGCAGCCCGATGCCGGCCAGCAGGTAATAGAGCGAGCCGCCCAGCGCGCCGAGCCATGCGCCGCCGACCAGGAGGGCGAGTCCCACCAGCCCCACCAGGATGCCGCTGACGATTGCCGTCATGAAACTGTCCTGCCGCGATCCGCGGCTTTCATTGTTGCCGGCAAGAGAACAGCTGGCTGTGTGGCGAGTTCCGTCCTCCCTATCCCCCGGCCGCAGTCGACCAATACCTAGGGATGCGACGTAAGGTATCCGGGATTCTGGTATAAAAGCCCCTATACTCTCCGCCACGTCCGCTCTCCGGGAGTCCAGCCGTGGAATTCGACGCTCTTCTGCTCTCGCGCCTGCAATTCGTCTGGGTCATCGCCTGGCACATCCTGCTGCCGGCCTTCACCGTCGGCCTCGCATCCTTCATTGCGGTGCTGGAGGGCATGCATCTCCTGACCGGCAAGCCGGTCTATTTCCGGCTCTCCGGATTCTGGATCAAGATCTTCGCGGTCTCCTTCGGCATGGGCGTCGTCTCCGGCATCGTGATGCCGTTCCAGTTCGGCACCAACTGGAGCCGCTTCTCCGACATGACGGGCGACGTGATCTCGCCGCTGCTCGCCTATGAAGGCCTGATGGCCTTCTTCCTGGAATCCGCCTTTCTCGGCGTGCTGCTGTTCGGACGCAGCCTGGTCCCCAAATGGGCGCATTTCGTTGCCGCGCTGATGGTGGCCGGCGGCACCTTGTTCTCCTCGTTCTGGATCCTCTCGACCAACAGCTGGATGCAGACGCCGGCCGGCTTCTCGCGCACGCCCGACGGACGCTTCATCCCCGAGGACTGGATTGCGATCATCTTCAACCCGTCCTTCCCGTATCGGCTGGCGCATACCGTGACCGGCTTCTACGTGACGACCGGCTTCGTCGTGATCAGCGTCGCCGCCTATTACATGCGCCGCGGTCGCTTCATCGAGGAAGCCCGCGCCATGTTCTCGATGACGCTCTGGCTGCTCAGCCTGTCGGTGCCGGCCCAGATCCTGATCGGCGATCTCCACGGCCTCAACACCCGCGAGCACCAGCCGGCCAAGCTCGCCGCGATCGAGGCGCGCTGGGAGACGGCGTCGCGGGTGCCGCTCAGCCTCTTCGCCATTCCCGACCAGGAGGCGGAGACTAACCACTTCGAGATCGAGATCCCGGTCCTCGGCAGCCTCATCCTCGCGCACGATCCCAACGGCACGGTGCGAGGCCTGAAGGACTTCCCCAAGGAAGATCGCGCACCCGTCATCATCCCGTATTTCGCCTTCCGCATCATGGTGGGTCTCGGGCTCATCATGCTCCTGATCGTGGCGATCAGCTGGTGGTTGCGTTTCAAGCGCGACCTCTACATCACGGACTGGTATCTCAGGGTCTGCCAATACGCGGCGCCGATCGGCTTCATCGCCGTGATCGCCGGCTGGACCACGACCGAGGTCGGGCGCCAGCCCTGGACGGTTTACGGCCTGCTGCGCACCGTGGATTCGGTGACGCCGTCCTTGAGCGGCACCGACGTGGCGCTTTCGCTCGCCGGCTACATGATCGTCTATCTCATCATGTATCCGGCCGGCGGCCTCATGATGATGAAGCTGGTGAAGCGCGGCCCGGCGGATACGCACCACGATGCGATCGAAAGCGGACGGCCGCGCGGTCCGGTCGATGCCTTGCCGCTTGCCGAAGGCCATGAGGAGAGGCCGTCATGATAGACTTCGTCCCGCTCTGGACCATCATCCTCGGCCTCGGCGTCTTCCTCTACGTGATGCTCGACGGCTTCGACCTCGGCGTCGGCATCCTCTACGGCTTCGCGCCGCACACCACCGCGCGCAACCTAGTCATGAACTCGATCGCGCCGATCTGGGACGGCAACGAGACCTGGCTGGTCCTGGGGATTGTCGGCCTGCTGGCCGCCTTCCCGCTGGCCTTCGCGATCATCGTGCCCGCGGTCTATTTCCCGATCCTGGTGATGCTGCTGGCCCTGGTCTTCCGCGGCACCGCCTTCGAATTCCGCTTCCGCGATTCCGAGCACCGCACCTTCTGGGACCACGCCTTCTGCTACGGTTCGGCGATCGCGACCTTCAGCCAAGGCGTGGTGCTCGGCGCCTTCATCCAGGGCTTCGAAGTCGAGGGCCGGCACTTCGTCGGCACCTCCTTCGACTGCTTCACGCCGTTCTCGCTCTTCACCGGTATCGCGCTGCTGTTCGGCTACGGCCTGCTCGGCGCCGGCTGGCTGATCCTGAAGACCGAAGGCGAGTTGCAGGCCTGGGCCAGGGCCTGGGGCTTCCGCTGCTTCATCGGCGTCGGGCTCGCGGTTGCGGTGGTCAGCATCTGGACCCCGCTCGCCGATCCGGCGATCCGCGAGCGCTGGTTCGCCTGGCCGAACATCGCCTTCCTCTCGCCGGTGCCGATCATCACCGCGGCACTCGCGATCTGGGAATGGCGCGCGCTCCGCAGCAGCACCGCCGAAGTCTCGCCCTTCGTGGCGGCGATCTGTCTCTTCGCCATGTCCTATCTCGGCGTCGCGATCAGTCTCTTCCCGATGATCGTGCCCCGGCACTTCACCCTCCGGGAAGCCGCCTCGGCGCCGAGCACCCAAGCCTTCCTCGCGGTCGGCACTTTGTTCCTGCTCCCCGTCATCCTCATGTATACCGCCTGGTCCTACTGGGTCTTCCGCGGCAAGGTCAGGGCGGATATCGGGTATCACTGACACACGCCCTCTCCCCCTTACCGAGCACGCGATCGGCCGCCGGTACCACGGCATGTACGCGCGCTATACCGAAGCAGGGCAGTTCAAAGCGGTGACTTCGCTCGGCGCGGTCGAGCTCTAGCGCGCCGGCGACATTCCATTCAGGAACAGCGCCACCGCCTTGCGCACATGTTCCTCCCGTGCCCGCGCAGACAGGGTCGGCGCGCCGAACAGCGCCTTGCGCAAGGGACGGCCGATGATCGCGTGGAGGAATTGCTGGTCGAGGAAGGCGACGTCGTCATCGTCGATGGCGCCGCGCTCCGCCAGCCGCAGGAACATGCGGTAGAGGGCATCCGCGAGTTCTGTTGGCTTGTCCTGTGAGATCCGGGCGCAGAGCTCCGGCAAGCGCGCGGCTTCGGAAAACAGGATGCGATGGAATGCGATCGACTCCGGTGAGAGGACGATGTCGAGCAGATGCCGCCCGGCATTGGCCAGCATCTCCTCGACGCTGCCTTCTTTCTCGGCAATCTTCTGCATGGCAGCGGCCGACCGCTCCGCCATGCGCATCACCACGGCTTCGAACAAGGCATCCTTGTCTTCGAAGCGCCGGTAGAGCGTGAGCTTGCCGATCCCGGCATGGGCGGCGATCGCCTCGATGCTGGTTCCGCCATAGCCGTTCTTCGTGAAGAGTTCGGCGGCCGCGTCGAGAATGCGGCCGTATAGAAGCTCCGCTTCCTCCAGCGAGGGCCGGCCCCCGTGCGAGCGTTTCCGCGGTTTGCGATTCTCCTGCATCTCCCAAGCCATATCACGGTCCCGTGATCGCGCAAATTATAGAACGATACTGTTGCGTTCTATTAAATCAGTCGGTAAGGTGCCTTGCAACGCTGTGATGAGGAGGCGCCGATGCCCGCACCGACCGACGACCACCGCTTTCGCGCCGGCGCGCGCGGGGCTCTGTTGCTGCTCGGCGCCTTGGCTCTCTCGGCCTGCGCCGAGGTGCCGACCGAACCGGCGGCACGCGTCGCCTATGACGAGGCGAATGACCCGGCCGAGCCGACCAACCGCGCGATCTTCGAAGGCAATCAATGGGTCGATCGCAATGCGCTGCAGCCGGTGGCGCGCGGCTATCAGGCTTATGTGCCGGGCGACGTGCGCGACAGCTTGCACAACTTCAGCAGCAACCTGAAGGGCCCGGTCATCCTGGTCAACGACGTGCTGCAGGGCAATGTGAGCCGCGCCTGGAACACGACCCAGCGCTTCGTCGTCAACACGACGGTGGGCGGTGCGGGCCTGTTCGATGTCGCGAGCGATTGGGATCTGCCCGCGCATGAGGCGGATTTCGGCCAGACCCTCGGCGTCTGGGGCGTCGGCCCCGGTCCCGCCGTGCAACTGCCGCTGCTTGGCCCGTCGAACCTGCGCGACACGGTCGGCACCGGGATCGGGTTGTTCGGCGATCCACTCGGCTATGTGCCGGGCAAGCCCATGCAGGTCGTCACCATGACCGACGGCGTGGTGGGCGCGGTCGATGGCCGCGCGCGTCTCCTCGCCGCCACCGACGAACTCGAGAGGAATTCCGTCGACTATTACGCCGCTCTGCGTGCCCTGCGGGCGCAGCAGCGTGCCGCCTTCATTGAGGAAGGCAAAGCCGGCGCCGTCATGCCGGACGATCAAGCTCAGTAGAAGCCCACAACCCGCGCCGCGGGTCATCAAGGAGTGAAGAAGAGTATGCGTATTGGAAACCCGATGCGGTTCGGCCTCGGTGCCTTGGCGCTCGGCCTCGGTGCGAGCATGGCCACTTCGGCACCGGCCGAGGAGTCGAAAGGTCTCAGCGGATACATCAATCTCGGCGCGGCGGTCGTGCCGGATTATCAGGGCTCGAAGGACTACACCCCGGCGCCGGTCTGGGCCGGCAAGCTCGGCTATGACGAATACTATGTCGAGCTGCGCGGGCCGAAGCTGCGTGCCAATGTGATGCCCGCGGTGCTGCCTTTCGGCTTCGACTTCGGACCGGCCCTTGCCTATCGCTTCGGCCGCGATGACGTCGCCGACGATCGGGTGGACGATCTCCGCGACATCGACGGCACTGTCGCGCTCGGCGCCTTCGCCAAGGTCTACACCAGCGATCTCCTGCAGCAAGGCGATGAACTGGCCTTCGGCATCGAGAGTCTGACCGGCGTCGGCAAGGATCGCGACGGTACGACCATCGAGTTCGGTCCGTCCTACGGCTTCTCGCCGTGGGAGCGGGTGCGCCTCGGCTTCAAGCTTTCCGCCACCTATGCCAGCGATCGTTACGCCGAGACCTACTTCGGCATCGACGCCGACAATGCGCGCCGCAGCGGTTTCCGGGCCTACGATGCCGAAGGCGGAATCAAGGACATCGGCTTCTCGGTCAACGCTTCCTACCAATGGACCGAGCATTGGGGCGTCACCGGCATGGTCGGCGTGACCCAGCTGGTCGGCGACGCCGCCGATAGCCCGATCGTCGACGACGCCGGCAGCGCCACGCAAGCTCTGGCCACGCTGGGGCTCAGCTATCGCTTCTGAAGGTGTTGCCACCCCGCAGCGCCTTCATCCCCAGCATCACCAGCAGCAATCCCGCAGTCACGCTGACCGCGATCATGCCGTGCGGATCCCAGAGCCACATCGCGGCGCCGCCGAGCAGCGGGCCGACGAAGGCGCCGAATTCCCAGAACATGGTGAAGGTGGTGTTGGCGCTGGGCAGCTCTTCCTTGGTGAACGCGCGGCCGAGCATGGTGAGCGAGGTGGTGTAGATCCCGTTGCCGAACCCGCCCCAGACCAGCAGCAGCACCCAGATGCTGGGATTGTCGATGGCGAAGGGCAGCAAGGCGGCGCCGATCGCCTGCACCGCGCCGGAGAACATCAGCACGCGCCCGGCATTGAAGCGGTCGAGCAGATGGCCGACCGGAATCTGCGCCGCCATGCCGCCGACGATCAACGCCGTCACCAGCGAGACCGATTCCGCCTGCGGCACGCCCATGCGCAAGCCATAGACCGGCAGCAGCGTCATGTTCACCACCATGGTGCCGCCATGGATGACCGCGGCGATCATCGGCAGCGGCGCCTTGCGCGCGGCTTCGCGCAAGGGGATCGATTCGTGGTGATGGAAGGTCGGCACGCTGCCGCCGGCTGCCGCGATCGGCACCGGCACGACGGCAAGGGCGAGGATCGCCGCGCTGACGAAGAACGGCAGGGCGCCCTCGACGCCCATCACGCCGATCAGCAAGGGCCCGCCGGCCGAGCAGGCGCTCAACACCGTGACATAGACGCCGATGATCTTGCCGCGCGCATGATCGGGGGCGAGCGCGTTGACCCAGGTCTCGCTCACGATCCAGATCACGCCGATCGAGATCCCCATGATGAAGCGGAGCGCGAACCAGGCCGGCAGCGAGGGTAGCAACGGGAACAGGATCAGGCACAGAACCGCGATCGCGGTGCCGGCGACGATGCTGGCGATGGCGCCGAGGCGACGCACCACCAGCGGCACGAACACGCCGCAGAGCAGCACCGCGATCGGCGGCATGGCGGCGAGCGCACCGTTGGTAACCGAGCTGATACCGCGCCGCTCCAGGTTGACCGAGAGCAGCGGGCCGACCAGGCTGTAGATCAGCGCGACCACGCCGACGCTGGCCATAACGGCCACCAGGCCGCGCATGCTGACCCGCGGTCCCGCACTCTCCGAAGCTGGTAAGATCCGCTGGTCGTCCAAGAATGCCACCTGCCTTGAGTCCGGCGCGACTATCGACGCCGCGCCGTAAAGTTGCAAGACCCGGCCCGGAGCCTTAGAGATCGATCATGCCGCGCCGGATTCGCAAGCTCGCCCCTGCAGATCTCAAGGATGCTGCGCTCCATTATCTCGGGCGCTACGCCGCTTCGACCGCGCGGTTGCGACAGGTGATGACGCGCCGGATCAAGCGTTCGGCGAAGCACAACGAGCTCGATCCCGAGCCGTTGATGCAGGAGCTGGAGCGGGTCATTGCCATGTTGATCCGCACCGGGTTGCTCAATGATGCGAGCTTTGCCGAGGGACGCGTGCGCAGCCTCAACCGCCGCGGCGGCTCGCGCCGCCAGATCGCGGCCAAGCTCTCTGCCGCCGGCGTGCCACAGGCAACGACGGCCCATGCCCTTGCCAGCCTCGAAGACGAGGTGCCCGACGCGGAATTCGCCGCCGCGATCGCTTATGCGAAACGCCGTCGCCTCGGCGCCTATCGCGCACAGCCGGATGAATCGCCGGAGCGCCGCCGCAAGGACCTGATGGCAATGGCCCGCGCCGGCTTCGCACTCGACCTCGCCCGCCGCGCTCTTAAAGGTGAAACGGACTGATGAGCGGCTCCCTCTCCCGGAGCGAGAGGGCTGGGGTGAGGGTCTTGAAGCTGCTTGAGGCCCTGCAAACGACAACGCTTGACTCATCCATAACCCACTGGCTATACGATAACCCATAGCTGACGGGTTATGGATTATCCATGTCGAACGCGCATGATCTGCTCTTCCGGACCTTGGCCGATCCGACGCGGCGGGCGATCTTCGAACGCCTGTGCCGGGAGGGCGAGCAGACGGTGGGCGCGCTGACCGCGCGCGCCGGCGTCTCGCAGCCCGCGGTTTCCAAGCATCTCGGCGTGCTGAAGCAGGCCGGGCTGGTGCGCGATCGCCAGGACGGCAGGCAGATCCATTACACCGCGCAGCTCCGCGCGCTCGCTCCTCTGATCGACTGGACCAGCCAGATGACCGGCTTCTGGCAGAACCGGTTCGACGCCCTCGAAGATTTGCTCAAAAGGATGGACCAATGACCACCACCGCGACCGAAACCCGCACCGTCACCGTCGAACGCGAATTCCCGCATGCGCCGGAAAAGCTGTGGCGCGCGCTGACGCAGCCGCACCTCATCGCGGAATGGCTGATGCAGAACGACTTTGAGCCCAAGGTCGGTCACGCATTCCGGCTGACCGCCCAGCCGCAGCCCGGCTGGAACGGGATCATCGACTGCAAGGTGCTGGTGGTCGAGCCCTTGAAGATCCTCTCCTACACCTGGGCGAGCGGCGAAGGCGACTTCGCAATCGAGAGCGTTGTCACTTTGTCGTTGACGCCGAAGGGTGCCGGCACTTTGCTGCGCATGGAGCAGACCGGCTTCCGTCCCGACCAGACGCAGAATTACAATGGCGCCAAATACGGCTGGCAGCATTTCCTCGGCAAGCTGGATCAGGTCGTATCCGGATTGGCGTGAGGGAACATGGCGAAGCAAGCAGCCGGCAAAGCTCCGGCGAAACCGCGCGCAAAGCTCAAGAAGAATGCCGACGGCGTGGTCCGGCTCTCCGGCGGCAATCCGCAGATCGCAAAGAGCGACGGCAATGGGCCGGTCCAGGCCTATATCGCCGCGATGCCGGATTGGAAGCGCGACGTTGGCAAAAGGCTCGATGCGCTGATCACCAAGGCACTGCCCAAGGTGCAGAAAGCGGTGAAGTGGAATTCGCCTTTCTATGGCGTTGAAGGCGAGGGCTACTTCCTCGCCTTCCACGTCTATGCCCGCTACGTGAAGGTCGCCTTCCTGCAGGGCGCCAAGCTGAAACCGCTGCCGCCCGGCCCCAGCAAGGACCAGGACGCGCGCTATCTCGACATCCATGAAGGCGACGCGATCGACGAGAAGCAGTTCGCGGATTGGGTGAAGCAGGCGGCGAAGCTGCCCGGCTTCCTCGGGCCAAAGGGCTGAGGGTTGTCTCTTTGGAACAAAAGCGGTACAATTGCGCGTTGCGTGATCGCCGGCGCCGGAAGCTTCATTGCGCTGCAACGCAGACAGGACACAGACGAAACGCAGAATCGAATCGCTCCGCCTGGCGCGACTTTTTGCGAGACCCGATAAAGGCTTAGTGGATCTTTAGCGGCCCAAAAAGGGCGGGGGCCGTCTGAGTCACCCCCGCCACGGCGCTTTAGAGATGGCCTTCCTTCTTGAGATCGGCCATCGCCGCTTCGATGCCCTTGCGCAGGATGCCGACCAGCTCGTCGATCTGCGCCTCGATGAGGGTTAGGGGCGGAGAGATCACATTGAGTGCGCCGAGCGGGCGCACGATCAGGCCCAGCCGCTCGCAGTGATCGGAGATCCGCTTGCCGATATTGACCTCGTCCGGCAGGTGCTCGCGGGTCGCTTTGTCGGCGACGTTCTCGACGCACATCATGAAGGCCTTGCCGCGGACCTGGCCGACGATCGGCAGATCCAGGAGCTCGTTCAGCTTCTTCTCGAGATACGGCCCCGTCTTCTGCACATGGCCGCAAATATCGTCGCGCTCCATGATCGCGATATTGGCAAGACCCGCGGCGCAAGCGACCGGATGGCCGGAATAGGTGTAGCCATTGGTGAACCAGTTGTCCGGATCCGGCGTGCTCATCGCGTCGTAGATCTTGTCCGAGAAGATGCAGGCGCCGAGCGGCTGATAGCCGGAGGTCAGGCCCTTCGCGGTCACGATCATGTCCGGCTCGATGCCGAACACATCCTTCGAGGCGAAGAAATGCCCAAGCCGTCCAAACGCCGTCACCACTTCGTCGGAGATATAGAGCACGTCATGGCGCCGGCAGACTTCCAGGGTCCGCGCGTGATAGCCCTGCGGCGGGACGATCACGCCGCCGGCACCCATGATCGGCTCGGCGAAGAAGCAGGCGACGTTGTCCGGCCCGATCTCCAGGATCTTGTCCTCGAGTTCCCGCACCAGATGATCGCAGAACTCCGCTTCGCTCATGCCCTCCTTGCGGGCCTTCTCCGAGCGATAGAAATTCGGCGAGGAAACGTGGTGAATCCACCCGTCGAGGAAGTTAAGGTAAGGGCTGCGATCGCCGGGCCGGCCGGTGATCGAACCGGTGAGGTACGTGCTGCCGTGATAGGCATCGATCCGGCTGATGACATGGAGCTTGGACTTCTTGCCGCGGCGCGCGTGGTAGTAATGCGCGAGCCGGACCGCCGTGTCGTTCGCGGTCGAGCCGCCGCAGGTGTAGAAGACCTTGTTGAGATCGCCCGGCGCCAGCGCGGCGAGCTTGGCGGAGAGTTCCGCAGCCGGCACGTTCGTGGTGTCGACGAAGGGATTGTAGAAGGGCATGCGGGCCGCTTGGGCGGCGATCGCATCGACGATCTCCTTCCGCCCATAGCCGGCATTCACGCACCAGAGCCCGCCGATCCCGTCGAGATAGCGCTTGCCGGAGATGTCGGTGACATAGACTCCCTCGGCGCGGTCCATGACCAGCGAGCCGTCCTTCTTGAAGGAGTCGAAATGGGTCCAGGGATGGACGAAGTGGCTGCGGTCCTTCCGCCAGATGTCCTGGGGATCGACCTGCGCCAGATCCGCCGCCCAAACGTTCGTCGCGCCGCTCATACCGCGCACTCCTCTCAAGGTGTCTGGGCTAAATCTTATAGTGACTATAATATTATAGTCAATCTTGGAAAAGTTAACGAACCGGCATGAGTGGCCCTCCTGAATGAGTGGATTGCGCGAAAAACAGAAGGAAACCCGCCGCCAGGCGATGCTGACGGCGGCGGCCAAGCTGTTCAAGGAACAGGGTTTCGCCAAGACGTCGATGGAGGACATCGCGGCCGCGGCGGAGCTTTCGGTCGCCACCGCCTACAACTACTTCAAGACCAAGGGCGAGATCTGCGTCGCGATCTACAAGGCCGACCGCGACCTGGTGCAGCAGGCGACCGACCGCATCATCGCCGCGCCGCCGAAGGATCCGGTCGCCGCGATCTGCAAGCTGATCGAGACCGATTTCGAGACCGAGGTACCCTTCATCGACCGCGGCGCCTGGGAGGCCCTGTTCCTTGCCGCCTTCCAGAGCCCGCCCGGCGTCACCGAGGCGTGGAGCGGCGCCGCCTTGTTTCGGGTCGATCAATATCGCCGCCTGCTGAAGGCCTTGCAGGAGCGGGGTTCGGTCGGGCGGGAAGCCGATATCGAGAGCGCCGCCGAGCTTTTGGGCGCCCTCGACTTCCGCTTCTTCTTCAACTGGATTGTCGAATGGCGCACCGGGTCCGGCGCCCCGCGCCGCTTCCTGGATGCCGCAAAGAAAAAGAGCCTGCGCGCGCAAGTGAAGCAATTGGTCGCCGGCTTGAGGGCCTGATCGCGGTTAAGTCAGCGAACCCGGCCGCGGGTTCGCGTGTTGATAAGAAAACGGGCGGCTTCCTGGGAAAAACGAGGGGCATGATCGAAAGGCGGAGGATTGCAGGCGTGCTCCTGGCACTCATCCTGGCTCCATCGGGGGCGATGGCCGCCGACTACAAGGTCGACATGACCAAGGTCAACGACCCGACTCTCGGCGCCGCCTTGCAATCGAGTTCCACCTTGATCGAGCTCGAAGAAAAGCCGCCGGAAGACGTCACGGCATTGCGGCGCCGTGCCCAAGAAGACCTCACCCGCCTGCAGAAGGCGCTGCGCTCGGCCGGCTATTACGACGGTACGGTCACGATCACGGTCGATGGCGAGACGGTCATGCCCGGCGCGACCCCGGGCGACTACGAGGACGCGAGCAAGAAGAAGATCCCGGTCGCGATCAAGATCGAGCCCGGTCCGCTCTACAAGCTTCGCAAGATCGAGGTCACCGGGTTCGGCGATCTGAAGTCGCGCTTGAAGTCCGGCACCGCCGCGCGTGCCTCGATGATCATCGCCGAACGCCGCCTGCTGCTCGACAAGGTGATGGCCGAGGGCAATCCTTTCGCCGAGGTCGTTTTGAAGCCCGCCACGGTCGATCACGCGGCGCATGTGCTCGACATCGCCTTCGAGGTGACACCGGGACCGGACGCCAAACTCGGCAAGGTTACGGTCCACGGTCTCGATTACACCAATCCGGATTTCGTCGCCAGGCGCGCGAAATTCGCGCCTGACACCAAGTTCAGCCCCGGCGCGCTGGAAGCCTTGCGCAGCGACCTGCAGTCGATGGATCTCTTCAGCGCGGTGAAGGTGACGCCTGCGACCGAGCTCGACGCCGATGGTACGTTGCCGGTCCGGGTCGATGTCACGGAGCGCGAGCGGCACTTCGTCGGCTTCGGCGCCAGCTATTCCACCAATGACGGCGCCGGCGCCACCGCCTATTGGGGCACCCGCAATCTCTTCGGCAACGGCGAGCGCCTGCGCTTCGACGCCGTGATCGACGGCGCCGATCCCAGTGATCTGGTCGATAAGCTCGATTACAGGCTGTCCAGCAATTTCCGCAAGCCGGATTTCCTGACCGAGCGCCAGGACCTGGTCGCCAATCTCACCGCCGCCGACGAGCATGACCCCGACACCTTCGACAAGCGCGCGGCGACGCTCAACTTTGGCCTCGAGCGCACGCTCTCGCGAACGATCCGGGTGAATTACGGCTGGGAGATCGAGGCCTCGCACATCAAGGACGAGACCGGCACCAACAACTTTTTCCTGAACGGCCCGACCGCGTCGATCGCTTATGACACCAGCGACGACCTCTTGAACCCGACCAAGGGCGTGCGCGCGACTTTCGGCGGCGAGGCATTGCCGACCTGGCTCGGTTCCAGCGAGGACGTCTACACCTTGAACGGCACCGCCGCCGGCTATCTCAATCTCGCCGGCAAGGGCGATCTGGTGCTGGCCGGCCGTGTCGGCGTCGCCAGCGCCTTCGGCAGCAGCCTCGAAAACCTGCCGGCCGATCGCCGCCTCTATGCCGGCGGCGGCGGGTCGGTGCGCGGCTACGAGTTCCGCTCGATCAGCCCGGAGAACAGCGACGGCGACGAGATCGGTGGCCGGAGCTCCGTCACCGGCAGCGTCGAGCTCCGCTACCGCTTCCTGGAAGATTTCGGCATCGTGCCGTTCTTCGATGCCGGCACGGTCTCGCGGGATTCGATGCCGAATTTCGACGAGCCGATCCAATACGCCGCCGGCCTCGGCTTCCGCTACTACACCGCCTTCGGTCCGATCCGCGCCGACATCGCCGTGCCGTTGAACCCGCGCCACGACGACGACTCGATCGCCTTCTATGTCAGCATCGGGCAGGCCTTCTGATGCGCCGCGCCTGGAAAATCGCGCTCGGCATCGTCGCGGTACCGATCCTGCTGGTCATGATCGCATTCGGCCTGATGCAAACCGGCTTCGGCAAACGGCAGATCTTGGCTCTCATCGAAGAGCAGCTCTCCGACCCGCCGGCCAAGCTCGAAGCACAGGCGCTGGAGGGCTTCGTGCCTTTCGACATGACGGTGGTCGGCGCCAAGCTCTCCGATGCGCAGGGCGTCTGGCTTGAGGCCGACCGCCTGTCGCTCGCCTGGTCCCCCTCCGCCTTGCTGCATGGCACGGCGGCAATCGACAACATCGCCGCCGATCGCCTCGCCGTGCTGCGTTCGCCAATCTCGCCGCCATCGCCGCCGAGCAATGAACCGACCAAGCTCGAACTCCCGCGCTTGCCCGTCGAGATCGACCTCAGACGTCTCGCCGTCGGGCGCCTGGAGCTGGGGTCGGAGTTCCTCGGTGAGCCTGCCGTCTTCGCGATCCAGGCCCAGGCGCGCCTCGGCGATCCGGCGAAGGGCCCGCAGGCGCAACTGGGTCTCAACCGCATCGACCGCGATCTCGATCGCGTCGGTCTCACACTCGACTATCGCCCCGCCGCGGACACCTTGGCGGTCGATGTCAAAGCCGAGGAGCCCAAGGGCGGCCTCATCACGAAAATGATCGGCCTGCCCGGCACGCCGAAATTCGCGCTGTCGCTTTCCGGCAGCGGACCGCTGACCAACTGGCAGGCCAAGGGCCAAGCGATAAGCGATGACCAACCCTTGATCGATCTCACCGCCAGCAGCAAGGGCCCGGCCGAAGACCGCGCCGTCGCCTTCAACGTCCAGCTCCACAGCGCACCGATGTTGCGGGCGGACATCGCGCCGCTGATCGAAGGCGGTGTCACGGCCGATGGCCAAGTCCACATCGCAGCTCTCGATCAGCCGATCCGCATCGACCATTTGAAGCTCGACACCCGCGCCGGCACGGTTGCGGCGCAGGGCTCGATCGCGCCGGACCAGGCGCTCGACCTGACCCTCGATCTTCGCCTCGCGGATTCGACACCCTTCGCCGGTCTGCTACCGCCCGAGCTGCGCTGGGACGGCGCCACGGCGCAGCTTCACCTCGCCGGGCCGATCGCCCAGCCGAAACTGACGGCCGAAAGCCGGCTCAGCCACGTCGCCTATGCCCAATACGGCATCGGCGACGGCCAGATCGATCTCGCCGCCAATCTCGATACAGAGAAGCTGCGCGCCGATGCGGCGACGGTTTCGATCGCCGCCCATGCGATCACCGTCCCCGATCCGAAGCTGCAAGCCATGCTGGCCAATGGTGCGACCGTCGACTTCGCCGGCGCGCTCGACCAGAGCGGCGCCATCACAGCCGATCATCTCCAGCTTCGCGCCGGCAGCGTCGCGCTCGATGCTGGCGGTGCCGCAACCGGCTGGGGCGCCGAGACCGCGAAGCTGAAAGGCAAGCTCGATGTCGGCGATCTCGCACCCATCCTGGATCTCGCCGGCTTGCAAGGCGGCGGCAAGTTCAACACCGACCTTTCGCTTGATCGCAACAAGAACGGCATGTCGGCGGAACTCGATGCCGCGGCGGCGGATCTCTCCATCGGGATCGCGGAGGCGGACCGCCTCATCGGCGCGACGCCCAAGCTCGCCCTCAAGATTCACCAGGACGAAACCGGACTGCTCACAATCGACACGGCGAACCTGGATGGCGCCAGTTTGGATTTGACCGCGGGCGGCACCATGACCACGGATCAGGTGCTCGACCTCAAGGCCGATGCGAAGCTCGCCGATCTCGGCCGGGTCCTGCCGAATGCCAAGGGTGCGTTGGCTCTCACCGCCACGGTCACAGGTAATACCGCCGATCCCGCCGCCAAGCTGCAGATCGGCAGCGAGCGGTTGAGCTTCGCCCAATTCACCATCGCGCGCTTGCAAGCCGCGGTAGATGCGGCCGACCTCGTCTCCGCGCCGAAGGCGACGATCGACACCAAAGCCCAAATCAACAGCCTCATCGCTTCGGTGCGCGGCAAGGCCGCTTACGATCCATCCAGCAGCAAGGCGTCGGTCTCAAACTTGGATGCAAGCCTCGGCGCCACCAGCATCACCGGTAAGCTCGATGTCATCAACGGCCTCCTCGATGGCGACCTTGCACTCGCCGCGCCGACACTCGCCGAGCTCAGTCCCTTCGCCGGGACGGAGCTCAGCGGCAGCGCCAAGGGCACGGTCGCTCTGCGCGCGGCCAAGGGAAAGCAGAACGTCGCGCTCGATCTCACTGCGGCCCAGCTCGCGGCTTCCGGTGCTAAGGTGGCACAGGCGCAGGTGAACGCGTCGGCCGCCGACGCGCTGGGCAAGGATCCGCAGCTCGACGCGACACTGACCGCCGGCGGTATCGAGGCCGGCGGTCAATCGGTCGACCAACTCAACGCCAAGGCCACCGGCCGGCTCGGCGATCTCGCCGTGACGGCAGATGCGAAAGGCAAAGACCTGGCGCTCGCGACCAAGGTGAACCTGCAAGCCGCCGACAAGGCGACGAAAATCGCGCTCGCCCAACTCGATCTCACCTTCCGCAAGGTGCAGGCCAAGCTGCAGCAACCGGCCGAAGTCACGCTCGAGGGCGCGACCACCCGGGTCAGCAATCTGGTGATTGCCAGCGAGGGCGGCACCATCGCGCTGGACGCCGATCTCGCCGCCGACAGCAACCGTATTTCACTCACCCTGAAGCAGCTTCCGACATCGCTGGCGGAAGTGGCGGCGCCGGACCTGCATCTTCTCGGTACGCTCGACGGCACGCTCAATCTCGATGGGCCGAAGGGAGCGCCGCAAGCAACGCTCGCCCTCACCGGAAAAGGTCTCGGCGTCTCGGGCGCGTCCGCGCAGCTCGTCGATCTCAACTTCAACGGCAATTGGACCGCTGGACAGCTGAAGGCGGATGGAAAGGCCAGCCTCGGCAAGGGCAGCGGATTGGATTTCAACGCCGCCCTGCCGATGGCGGCCGATCCGGCGAGCGGCTTTCCCGCCTTCAATCCGGGCGCCGCGCTGACCGCCTCGGCCAAGGGCGAGATCGATCTTGGCCTCGCCAACGCTTTCATTCCCGGCGGCGCCGATCACATCGCGGGTAAAGCGGCGGTCGATCTCGCAGCCAGCGGCGCGGTCGGGCAGCCGGTGCTTTCCGGCAAGGTCGCGATCACCGAGGGCAAGTATGAGAACCAGCGCTACGGCACGCGGCTCAGCAATCTCACAGCGGAGCTCGAGGGCCAGGGCAGCAAACTGCGCCTGGTTTCCTTGAGCGCTCATACACCCGGCGGCGGCAAGTTGAGCGGCGAAGGCGATGTCGATTTCGCCGGTTCGCTGCCGGTCACGATCGCCGTTCGCATGGACAAGGCGCGGATGCTCGATGCGCCGATCGGCACCGCGGTCACCGACGGCGATTTGCAGGTCAAGGGCACGATCAGCAGCGACCTCGCGCTCACCGGCAAGGTGAAGATCGTGAAGGCCGAGATCCGCATCCCCGACCAGTTGCCGGTGGATGTCGAGGAGATTCCGGTCAAGGAGATCAACCTGCCGCCGGCGCGCCAAGCCGAGGCCGATGCCGCCGCCGACGCGCCGCCGCCGAAGACGATGAAGATCGGCCTCGACCTCGCGGTCGATGCGCCGGAGCAAGTCTTCGTGCGTGGCCGCGGTCTCGATGCCGAGATGGGTGGCGCCTTGAAGATCACCGGCACCGCCGATGCGCCGATCATCACCGGCGCGCTGAAGCTTCGGCGCGGCGATTTCAACCTGCTGAGCCGGCGGCTCGACTTCAACAAGGGCACGGTCACCTTCAGCGGCAGTCAGCGCATCGATCCGGTGCTCGACTTCGCCGCGACCACCAAGCTGCCCGAGGCCGACGTCACCGTGGCGATCACCGGCACGGCGTCCAAGCCGGCGATCGCCCTCACGTCCTCGCCGACCCTGCCGCAGGACGAGATCCTGGCGCAGCTCCTGTTCGGCAAGGCGAGCGGTGCGCTCTCGCCCTTCGAGGCGGTGCAGCTGGCCCAGGCCATGGCGGAGATCACCGGCGTCGGCGGCGGCGGGCCGGGCGTGCTCGACAAGATCCGCAAGGGATTGGGCCTCGACCGGCTGGACGTCGAAGCGGGAGAGGGCAATGCCACCTCCGCGCCCAGCCTCAGCGCCGGGCGCTATGTGACCCGCGGCGTCTTCGTCGGGGCGAAGCAGGGCGCGACGCCCGGCAGCAGCGCCGCCACGGTCGAAATCGAAGTCACCCCGAACATCAAGGTCGAGACCGATGTCGGCGCCGATTCCAGCGGCAAGGCCGGCGTCAATCTCGAATGGAACTACTGATCCTATCCTCCGGAATGCTTGACCTGTCACAAGGAGAGGCGCGGATTCGTCCTGATCAGGACGAAATCCTTTGAAAGCCGTCGCCATGGCCGAAACCGTTGATGTGACTGCATATCGCGCCCAGCTCCAGGCGATTGCCTACCGCATGCTCGGCTCGATGGCCGAGGCGGAGGATGCGGTGCAGGAGACGTATCTGCGCTGGCACCGCCAGGGCCAGGCGGAGCAAGTCGCCGAGATCCGCGAGCCCAAGGCCTGGCTGATCACCACGCTGACGCGGCATTGCATCGACCGCCTGCGCGCCGCCAAGGCACAGCGCGAATCCTATTTCGGCATGTGGTTGCCGGAACCGGTGGTCGAGGAACCTGCCGTCGAACCCGTGGATCGGCTGGAACTCGCCGAGACCCTGTCCATGGCCATGCTGATGATGCTGGAGCGCCTCTCGCCTGATGAGCGCGCCGCCTTCTTGCTGCACGAGGTGTTCGAGACCGATTATCGCGACGTCGCGCGGATCCTCGGCAAGACCGAAGCCGCCTGCCGCCAGCTCGTGCACCGCGCCAAGGACCGGGTCAAAGCGGGCAAGCCGCGCTTCGTCCCGTCGCGGGCCGAGCAGGAGAAGGTGATGGAAGGCTTCAAGCGCGCGGTCGCCAGCGGCGACGTCGCCGGCCTCGCGGCCTTGTTCAGCGCCGATGCCACGCTCTATTCCGACGGCGGCGGCAAGGCGCTGGCCACGGTCAATCCGATCTTCGGTGCGGAGAAGATCGCCCGCTTCTTCATCGGCGTGCGCGACAAGCAGCCCGAGGGCTACGAAGTCGTGCCGCGGATCGTCAACGGCTCGCTGGGCTATGTGATCTATGTCGGCGCTCGCCCGATCCAGGCCAACCATTTCGAGTTCGACGGCGAGCGTATCACGGCGGTGCACATCGTCCGCAACCCGGACAAGCTGCAACATCTCGCGCGAGGCTGATCATCAATTCGGCGCGTAGGGACTGTCGGCGCAGGTGACTGATCCGGTGCCGCTCGTCACGCGCTGGCAGACGCGGACATAGTCCACTTTCAGCGATGCCGGGAAGGCGGTGTTGTCGATCCCGCCCGCGCCCGCCCAGGCGCCGCCGACCGCGAGATTGACCAGGATATGCGCAGGTCCGGCACGGCGCCCGTCCTTGTAGAGCCAGCGATAGACGCGCCGCCACAGCTTCCTGCCGTCGAGATAGACGGTGACGGTATCGTCGGTATCCCAGAGCATGCCGTAGACGTGCCAGTCGTTGGTCATATCGACCGGCGCCTTGTAGTACTTCCATCTGTCGCTGAAGTTGGAGTCCCGATAGAGCCAATCGCCGCCTTGTGTGTTCGGCGTGCTGAGCGCCACGTTGGAATGGACCATGTTGGGAAATTCGGTCACGAGGTTCGGCGCGAACTCCATGATGTCGATCTCCGGCGGCCAGCTCAAATAGCCGGTCTCATCATAGTCGGAGTTGAGCCAGAAGGCGGGAAACAGGCCGCGGCCCGGCGGCAGCTTGATGCGGGATTCGAAGTAGCCGTAGCGAAAGGTCTTACGCGAACGGATCATCCCCGATGGATAGAGGCCGTTCGAATTGGCCTCCTTCGCAATGAGATTGAGGATTCCATCCTGGAGCACGTGATTGCCATTCTCCCGGTAGCGCTCAAGCTCGTCGTTGAAGTGATCCATCGTGCCGTTGTTGTAGATGAAGCGCGTGTACCAAGTGGCCGTATCGAGGCTCGCCTGGTTGAAATCGTCGTTGAAGACCAGGGCCCAGCCGTCAGCGGCGGCCGATCGCGGCGCAGACAGGAGCGCAAGGCTCGCAATGAAGACAGCTGCGGCGGCGACGGCCGGCCGAAGGCGGCGGCGCAGAACGTTGAACATGGAGTCCCCACTGGTTGGGGAGGCCCGCGTCGAAGCGCCCGAGACGCCGGTCCTCTCCCGCTTCTACAAAGGATCGAACCTTTGAAAGCGGGCAAATCGGACCTGGTTCCAATGGGTGGGATTTGTGCCGAATTGTCTCGAGCGCGCTCAGTTCACTTCGGTGCGTATAGGCTGCCGCCGCAAGTCGTCGAGCCGCCACTGGTGACACGTGTGCAGACGCGGACATAGTCCACCTGCAACGACGCAGGGAAGGCGCTCTGATCGATGCCGCCGAGACCGGCCCATGCTCCCCCGACCGCGAGATTGATCAGGATATGCGCGGGCGCAGCCCGGCGTCCGTCATTGTAAAGCCAGCGGTACCGCCGCTGCCAGAGCTTCTTCCCGTCCAGGAAGGCGCTGACGCTGTTGTCGGTGTTCCAGAGCAGGCCGTAGACATGCCAGTCCGTGGTCATGTCCGTGGCCGCGCGGTAGAACTTGTACTGCGTGTTGAAATTCGCATCGTGCCAGAACCAGTCGCCGCCCTGTGTGTTGGGTATGCTCAGCTTCAGGCCCGAATGAACCATGTTGGGCTTTTCGGTCACGCCGTTCGGCGCGAACTCCATGATGTCGATTTCCGGCGGCCAGTACGTCATGCCGTCCTGGTCGTAGTCCGAATTGAGCCAGAAGGCGGGAAACACGCCGCGACCTGGCGGCAGCTTGATGCGTGCTTCGAAGTAGCCGTAGCGGAATGTCTGGTGCGAGCGGATCATGCCCGAGGTGAAGAGCCCGGCGGTTGTCGCCTTCTTCGCGACCAGGCTGAGGATCCCGTTCTTCAGGACGTGGTTGCCGTTCTCCCGGTAACGCTGAAGCTCATCATTGAAGTGGTCCATCGTGCCGTTGTTGTAAATGAGGCGCGTGTACCACTTCGCCGTATCGAGCTCGGTCGCGCTGAATTTGTCCTCGAAGACCGTGATCCAGCCGGTGGCCTCGGCCGGCTTCAAGCTCACAACAAGAGAGCACAGGATGAACATGCCGGCCGCACAAGCGGAACCGGTGGAAGTCGCCGTTCGCAGACGGCGACGCAGAGCGGCAAGCATCTCCTCCCCCCGATATAGAAGTCCCCTATTCGGTCGCCGGCGTCTCCTTATTTCGGCGCATATTCACTCCGTCCGCAAGTCTGCTGGCCCTCGACGTTCGTCGCACGCTTGCAGACGCGCACATAATCGACCTGCAGCGACGCCGGAAAGGCGGAATTGTCGATCCCGCCGGCGCCGGCCCATTTTCCGCCGACGGCGAGGTTGATCAGGATATGGGCGGGCCCGGCCTCCCGGCCGTCCTTGTAGACCCAGCGATAGGTACGCTGCCACAGCTTCTTGCCGTCGAGATAGACGGTCACCGTGTCATCCGTATCCCAAAGCATGCCGTAGACATGCCAATCTTTGGTCATGTCGTCGGGCGCCTTGTAGAAGTGAAATTTCTTGTCGAAATCCGGGTCGCGATAGAGCCACTCACCACCCTGCTTGTTCGGCTTGCTAAGTGCCACGTTCGAATGGACCATGTTCGGCTTCTCGCTCACGCGGTTGGGCGCATACTCCATGATGTCGATCTCCGGCGGCCAGCTCAGCTTGCCGTTCTCGTCATAGTCGGAGTTGAGCCAGAAGGCGGGCCACATTCCCTTGCCGGGCGGCATCTTGATACGCGCCTCGAAGTAGCCATAGCGGAAGGTCTGCCGCGATCGGATCATGCCCGAGGGGTAGAACCCTTTCTCAGTCGGCTTCTGTGCAACGAGATTGAGGATCCCGTCTTCCATGACGTGGTTGCCGTTGTCGCGGAAGCGCTGCTTCTCGTCGTTGAAGTGGTCCATCTTGCCGTTGTTGTAGACGTACCGCGTGTACCATTTCGAGCGATCGAGGTTGGGCGCGTTGAAATCGTCCTCAAAGGTGATCACCCATCCGTCGGCCTTTGCCGGCCGCACCGGGATGGACGCCGATATCACCGTGAGAGCCCCGATGGCCGCAAGCAGCGGGAGCTTCAGACGAAGCAAACGGCGCAAGGCGTCAGGCATTTCCACTCCTCGGGTCGGGGGAACTCGGCTCACCATTGCAATGGCTCGCTGCGCTGTCAACGCCGCGAGCGGCAGCCGTGCTGGAGACATTGGAAAGGCCGGCGGGCCGCGCCGGGTTCCGTCACGATTGGCGGAATTGGCTGTCGCGCGGCTGACCTCAATCGAAGTCCGTGACCGTCGACTTCTCGCGCCAGTTCTGCAGCGACGACTTGATATCGAAGCCGTAAGGAAAGCCCGCTTCGACCAGGCGCTTCGGCACGATGTTGGTCGAGTTCAGCAGCTTGGCGATGCGCGGGCGGTTGACCGTGTTGCGGTAGCCGAGCGCGTTCAGGACTTCGAAGCCGAACGCGCCGAGCATCATGAACCACGATGGTATGAGCAGCTTCGGCGTCTTGTAGCCGGCGATGGCGCAGAAGGCCGCGCAGATCTGCTCGGTCGTGTAACGGTCAGGATAGGCGAAATTGTAAGTCACGACCGCGCTGTTCCGCTGCCGCATGAACAGAATGGAGGAAATCAGGTCTTCGACATAACCGCAGGCCTTGATCGTATCGCGGCGGCCCGGATAAACGAACCGTCCCTTCGCCAGCAACCTGGCGAGGCGCGTGAAATTGCCGCGCTCGTACTGGCCGTAGATCACTGCCGGGCGCACCACGGTGATGCGGCGCCGATCAGCGTCTTCTTCTTGCCAGAGGCGATGGACCTTTTCCGAGAGCAGCTTCGAGCGCCCGTAAGCGCTGTTCGGCTCGAGCGCCGAATCCTCGTCCTTCGCCTGCTCGCAAGGCCCGTAGACCGAGATCGAACTGGTGAAGACGACGTTGTCGGAGCCGGTCGCGGTCGCGAACCGGCAGACATGGGTCGCGCCGTTGAGATTGGTCCAGTAGTACTCCCAATCCTCGTGGCCCGGGGTGGTGTGCACGGCCGCGAGATTGAAGATGTCCGCCGGCCCGCCGCCGCAGAGCTCGGCCGGGATCGGCTCGCGCAAGTCGTGGATCAGATAGCGGACGCCGGGAACCTCGAATCGCGGCTTGGCAATATCAACGCTGTAGAGCTCCGTGTAGCTCGAGTCTTTCTTCAATCGCGCCAGCAAATGCGAGCCGATGAAACCCGCGCCGCCGAACACGATCGCCTTCACTGTGCCTGTCATGCCTTGCCGTCGACCTCATTGTTGCGCAGGAAATAGCCCCGAGGAAAATCGCCCCGACTCTGGATCACCTTTAGCCTCCCGGGAAATTCGGCCGCGGTTCCGCGGTCGCTTGGCCGGCCATGGTTAACACGCCGGCGGGGTTGATCCGTTCTCTTTACTCAAATCGGAACGGACGGTGCGAAAATAGACGAAAGCCATGACAATTGGAATGCGCCCACCACCCGGCCCGGAAGAGCCCGGAGCCATCACGAATGGCACGAATGGCTGCGCCGGACGGCGTAAAAACGGCCGAAAAGCATGGTTGTTCCCAGCCCGATCCGCTACCATGCGGTGCGGCCCGCTGAGCGGCCGCCAGCAGGAGTGACGGCCATTTTTGACGCACAACGGATGCCCAAGGGAATGCCGGGAATTGGCCCCGGCCTGCATCTTGCGCCGGCTCTCCGCTACGGACTGATCCCCGCGATCCTGCTCCTGCTCGGCGGCTACATCTTCTGGACCCCGCTCCAGGCCATCTTCAAGATCTGGATGACGTCCGATGAGTATAATTACGGCCCGCTTATTCCGGTGCTGGCCGCCGCGATGCTGTTCCGCGATCTCAGGCGCTCATCGGTCGGCGAGGGGCCGGGCTGGATCGGATTCGGCCTGCTGCTGATCGGTCTCATTTTCGGCATGTTCGGCAAGGTTGCGGCCTTCGTTTATCTGGCCGAGATCGGCATCTTCTTCTTCCTCGTCGGCGGCTTTGCCGCGGTGATGGGCGACGCGCGGGCGCGCTCGGTCTGGCCGGGCCTCATCTACCTCGGCTTCGGCATTCCGCTGGCGCGCCTGCTGCAGGCCAATCTCTCGGCGCAGCTCCAGTTGATCTCTTCGCAGATCGGCGCCGGCACGATCCGGGTCTTCGGCATTCCGGTCTTCCTCGACGGCAACATCATCGACCTCGGCGCGATCCAGCTTGAAGTCGCGGCTGCCTGCAGCGGCCTGCGCTATCTCTTCCCGCTGGCAAGCTTCGGTTTCCTTTGCGCCTATCTCTACAAAGGCCCGGCCTGGCAGCGCTTGACCATCCTGCTCAGCACCGTGCCGATCACCATCCTGCTGAACTCGCTCCGGATCGGCGTCACCGGCATCCTGGTCGATCGCTTCGGCATCGAGGCGGCCCAGGGCTTCTTCCATGACTTCGAAGGCTGGCTGATCTTCTGCGCCTGCGTCACGATCCTGTTCCTGGAGATCAAGCTGCTTTGCCTGTTCGGCGGCGACCGCTCGCTGTTGCGCCGGCTCGACATCTCCTGGCCGACCGCAACCGCACCGACGGTCGGGCGCCGCGGTGCCGCCTGGAAGTCGGCGCTCGCGGCTCTGCTCGCCGCCGCCGCGACCGCCGCGGTCTTCCCGGTCCTGAAGCTGCCCGACACGACGGCGCCGCAGCGCGCGACCTTCGATCATTTCCCGCGCGAGATCGAGCAATGGATGGGGAACGATCTCCCTGTCGATGCCGCTGCGCTCGATAACCTGAAGCCGACCGACTATCTGAGCGCCAATTTCGTCGATTATGCGCAGTCGAGCTCGGTGGCGCTCTGGATCGCCTACTATTCGACCCAGGAGATCGGCGAGGCGATCCACTCGCCCCGCATCTGCATTCCGGCCGGCGGCTGGCGGATCAGCGAGATCCAGCCGGTCACACTCAAGACCGGCGACGGCGATGCTCCGCTCAATGTCAACCGGGCGATCATCCAGAAGGGTCACGACAAGGCGCTGGTCTATTACTGGTTCCAGGGACGGGGCCGGACCGAGGCCAGTGAGTTCGCGGTGAAGATCCACCTGATGTCCGACGCCATGATCCGGCAGCGGACCGACGGTGCCCTGGTGCGTCTGGTGACGCCGATCCTCGAGAACGAGCAACCCGCGGCCAGTGAGCAGCGGCTGCAATCCTTCCTCATCAAGCTCAGGCCGCAGCTCTCGCCGTATCTGCCCGACTGAGGCCTATCCGCCCGGCTGAGGAAGGGCCGCGACGAAGCGGCGTCCATTCTCCGGCCATTCGAACCGGCCGCGCGCCGCCAGCAGGGCGGCGTCCTGCATGGCGTTCAGCCGCGGCAGGTCGTCGATCGCCGCGATGATGGCCGCGACCAGCCGCTCCGCATCGGGCGCCACCAGGAAATGCCGCGCGACTTCTTCCGGAATGCCCTCGAACGAGCCGGTCAGCGCCGCGACGGGCGTGCGCGTTTGCAGATAGCTCAAGACCTTCAGCTTGAATCCACCGCCGAGCGAATCAATCAGCAGACCCATGCGCGCCCGATCAAGCGCGGCATCCAAATCATCCGCGAAGCCGACGAACCGCGTCGCCTTGACCTTGGGCGACCATTCCTGCCGGAACTCCGCGGCCACGTCGCCGACGATGTCGAGCGTGATGCCGGCGGCGGAGAAGGCGGGATCCGCCACGCGCAGGAAAGCGGCGAGGTTCATCTGCTTGGCGATCCACTGCACCGAGCCCAGCATCACCAGGTGCCGCGGTACCAAGCCGTCGATGATGCGGCTGACCCGGCTCGCGCCGACGAAGCCCGGCGGGATCAGCACCGATGCTTTGCCGGGTGCGGCTTGAAGCAGATTGCGGCGGTCGCTGTCGGTCAGAGCCGCGACCAGGGAAGCGCGCGCCACCATGCGCCGCTCCAGGCGCCGGGTCCGCGCGGCGTTCAATTGCAGGAACACGCGCTTCGGCAGCGAGCCGCGGAACTCGCGGGCAATGTCTCGGGTGATCTGCTCTTCCCAGTTATGCGCCACGTAGCAGACTCTCGGCGCATCGGAACCGATCTCTTCCAACACCCAGCCCGCCGCATAGCTGTCCAGCACGATGAGATCCGGCTTCTGCTTATCCAGCGTCTCGCGGAATTTCTGCCGGAACGCCGGCGGGGAGTTCTTCGCCGCGACCAGCGGCAGGCTCATCGTCGCCGCGGCGAGCGAGGAGCGCGCCTCGGCCTCCACGGGGATCCAGGTGATCCGCTCGAAGCCCGGCTCCGGCGGCGTGCCGGTGGCGAGCCCGATGACCGTCACATCCGCGCCGGCTTCGGCGATCGCGCGGATGAACTGTGCGGAATAGACCCGGTCACCGGAGTTCTGCGGGAAGGGAAGGGTGCGGATCACCCAGAGAAGACGAAGACTCAATCTGCCGGCTCGCCGCTCGCCTTGGGTGCCATGACCGGAGCCGCGGCACGCCGTGACGCGCGTCGCAAGGCCGCTTCGAACACGCGCTCGAACCGGTCGGTGGTCTTGAGGATGTCATAGGCGCGCTCGGCATAGTCGCGCCCGTTCTCGCCCAGGGTCCGGCGCAAAGCGGCATCGCCAGCAAGTTTGTTCGCCGCGGCAATGAATCCGTCGGCATCGTCGGGACTGACGACCAGGCCCGCATTCTCGCGGGCAACGATCCGTGCCGCCAGGTTCTCCGGCGGTGCCGCCAGCAATATCGGGCGTCCGGCGCAGAGATAGGACTGCACCTTGGAGGGCACCGAGAACATGCCGGCATCGCTCTCCACCACCGAGACCAGGATGTCGGCGGAAGCCAGCAGCTCCGACAAGCGCTCGAACGGCTGCAGCGGCAGCATCTTCACCGAGTTGAGCCGCTCCTTCGCCACCGTCTCCTTTAGGGTATCGAAGCCGAGGCCCTGGCCCGCGACCAAGACATTGGCGCGGTCGCCGAAAGCCCGCGCGAGCGCGCTCAGGAAATGCGGATTGTGCTTCAGGCCGAGCGTGCCGGAATAGAGGAAGGTGAGCTTCTGGTCGATCCCGTTCTCGCGCGCCCAGGCATTGTCGCGCGGCTTCGGCGTGATGTCGCCGAGCGCGCCCCAGTTCTCGATGGTCACCACCTTCTTCGCATCACCCGCCCATTTGGTCGCCAGCGGCTCGAAATCCTCGGTGATGGTGACGACGCCGTGGCTGCCTGCGAGCTGCCGCCGCTCGATCCAGCGATAATAGGCGCCGACCATCGCACCGGCGAAGCCGAGCTTCTTGGTCAGGAGTTTCGAGGCGGCGATGCTGTAGAAGTCCTGCACCCATTGGATATAAGCGGCATCGACCGCCTTGCAGCCCTTGATCACCAGGCTCTGCGCTTCGGTCGGGGTGTTGCCGGAGATCACGACGTCCGGCTTGGCCTCCGCGATCAGCTTCGCGGCTTCCTTGCCGTAGCGGATATCGTTGAATCGCCGCTCGATCATCGAGCCCTTGTCGTAGGGCCGGTCGATGTTGACGCCGGCGAAACGCAACCCAGCCGCATCGTCGGGCCGCCGCTTCAGCGCGCCCTTCGGTCCGGGATCTCCGGCGAAATAGGCATGGACGACGTCATGTCCGCGCTTCGCCAGCTCCCGGCTCAAGTCGACCTGGAACGGATGGCCGGCATAGTCGTGAATAAGGATCTTCATGTCCTGCGCAAGATCGTGAGGACGTAAGCGGCGGGAGCATTCGCTCCCGCCGGACGCGGTCGGATTTACTGCGCGGCTGCCCGCGAGTTCGAATGGACCTGGCGCTCGATCCAGGCATAGGTCTTCTCGAGACCCGCGCGCAATGTTTGCGACGGCTTCCAGCCGAGGCGCTGCTCGATCAGGCGGTTGTCGGAATTGCGGCCGCGCACGCCGGTCGGGCCGGAGATGTGCTTCTTGTGCAGGCGCTTGCCGGCGATGTCGCTGACGAGGTCGACCAGCTGGTTGATGGTCACCATTTCTTCGGAGCCGATGTTGACCGGGCCCTCGAACGAACTGGAGCGGGTCAGGCGCACCGTGCCTTCCAGGCATTCATCGATATAGAGGAAGGAGCGGGTCTGCTTGCCGTCGCCCCAGATCTCGATCTCGCCGCCGTTGCTGGCGGTGGCAACTTTGCGGCAGACGGCGGCCGGCGCCTTTTCCTTGCCGCCGGTCCAGGTGCCTTCGGGACCGAAGATGTTGTGATAGCGCGCGACGCGGCACTTCATGCCGTGGTTCCGGTTGTAGGCGAGATAGAGCCGCTCGCTGAACAGCTTCTCCCAGCCGTACTCGCTGTCGGGTGCTGCCGGATAGGCGGAGTCTTCCGCGCACTTCGGATTGTCCGGATCTTCCTGGTTATGGGCCGGATACATGCAGGCCGAGGAGGAATAGAACACCGAGCGGATCTTCCGCTTGTAGCAGGCATCGGCCATGTTCAGGTTGATGGTCGCCGAGTTGTGCATGATGTCGGCGTCGTGTTCTCCGGTGAAGATGTAACCCGCGCCACCCATGTCGGCGGCCAGCTGATAGACCTCGGTGAAGGCGCGGTCCACGACCGAACGGCAGAGAACCTGCTCCCGGAGATCGCCGATCACGAAATCATCGGCCGCGGTCTCCGCGTATTCCGGATACTTCAGATCGACGCCGCGCACCCAAAACCCTTCGGCCTTCAGGCGCTTCACCAGATGGCTGCCGATAAAGCCCCCGGCGCCACAGACGAGGGCGGTTTTGGTGGTCATGCGATTAACGTCCTTTCCAATGTTTTGGCGGAACTCCGCCGATGCGGCCACCTGACCGGCGCATCACGACGTTCCGTCCATGTTCCCTTCAGACTGCCGCGGCGACGCCTGACAGCTTCGGCCAGCGAACATAATTCACAGTCTAAGACATTGTTGCCTCAGTCTGCAAAAATTCTTGCTGCACTGCAAACACCTGAATGTAGCAAGGGCGCCGATTACAAAAGAACTTTGGTTAACAGCGCTTTTGCTGCCGGGCCAAAAAACCGTGTGGCAGTTCTGTACCCTAACACGGGCTACTTTTCCTGGCGCGGGGCAAGGCGGATGAACTTTATCGGCGCCTTCAACAGGCGCAGCGCGCGCTCGGGTTGTTGCCTTGCTGCCATCGGCCCGCTGGACGTCGCCTGTATTGTCGGCCCGCGGTTGCCACTCCCGGTCGTTCCAATCGACCGGACGAGCTGAGGGGGCATCGCGCCGCCGACATCATCAGACGCGATGATCTTTTCATGACGGAACTTTGCAACGGCTGAATCATTCGACGGTGCGGGCTGGAGAAACGTCCCAGAGATTGCCGCTCTATTTGACCGCTGTTATGCTTTCAAACTGCTGAACATTCACGGAGGCGATATGCAGCTGCTTCGGCGTCTCGACACCGCCATCACCAAACGGCGGCTTTCTGCCACTGCGCGAGCCGTCCAGCAGGAGAGACTGACCTATCTGGCGCCGGCCAAGTTGCTGCGCCTCGAGCAGGTGCTGGATAGGACCAAGAACGTTCCTGGCGATTTCCTCGAGTTCGGTGTTGCGCTCGGCGGCGGGTCGATCGTCATCGCAAAGGCAGCCAAGGCAACCGGTCATGCATTCGCCGGCTTCGACGTCTTTGCCACCATTCCTCCGCCGACCTCCGACAAGGATGACGCAGAATCGAAGCGGCGCTACGAAGTCATCGCGGCCGGCAAGTCCAAGGGCATCGGCGGCGATGAATACTATGGCTATCGCAGCGATCTCTACGGCGACGTCATCCGCGCATTCGAGCGTCATGGCCTTGCGGTCGATGGCACGTCAATCCGCCTTGTGAAGGGCCTCTTTGAAGACACCTGGCCCGGCAACGCTCCCCAGCAGATCGCTTTCGCGCACCTGGATTGCGACTGGTACGATCCTGTGAAGTATTGCCTCGACGTCGTGGCGGAGCGTCTTTCGCCGGGCGGCGTGATCGTCCTCGACGATTACAATGCCTGGGGTGGCTGCCGCACCGCGACCGACGAATTCAAGGCGGCGCGATCCGATTTCGTTTTTGAGAGCGGACCGAACCCGCTCCTGATCAAGAAGGCCTGAGGCTGCCCGTTACCTGACGGATCACGCCGTCTCGGCGCGCGCCCGCGCCCAGGCAAATGCGTCGTCCAGCGAGGTCGCGCGGTAGCTGAGGTCGTTGTTGCCGGTGAATGCCGCCATGAACCGCGTGATTTTGCCGTAGCTGTTGTCGAGCACCGCGTGCGGCTTCCCCATCAAGAGCGAAATGATGTGGACATGGAGGCGGTCCGTCACGACCACTCGGGCGCGGGCGAGCTGACGCACGCCTCTGGCCAAGCGGTGGTTCGCCGCCGCGTCATACTTTGCGAAACGCACGGCGTTCCAGTCCAGGCGCGGCAAGGCTCCGAGCATTCCGATGGCGCGCGCCTTGCGGACTTCTGTCGCCGACTCCGTAATCCAGTCTTCGACCGGGATGTCACGATAGCCGGAAAGGTCGCGACCGACCTGCTCCCTGTCCTCGCGCAGCATCGCGAGCACCGGAATATCCGGTTCAGACGGCGGCCGAATGGCGCCGATGCAGAACGCCATGTCGGGGCAGATCTTCACCAGGCAGTTGAACCGCTTCTCGGCGAAGTGCTTTGACTCTTCGTCGCGACAGAGCAGCACGAAGTCCTTGTGGCGCTCGATGAGGCGAGCGGTTTCGTCCGCGCCGGCCTCCGTTGAAAAGTGGATCGACTGCGGAAATTGTATGATCCTGCGGTCGGGCCAAAGCTTCAGAACCCGTTCGCGAAACTGCTGATGACCGGGCCAGACATCGCCGAAATTTCCGCCGCCATGGATGAAGATCGGGCCCGAGCCCACCGCGGCCTCCGCGGCGGGCGGGGAAAAATCTCGCAGCGTGCAAATATAGTCGGGCCGCTTGCGATGCCGATCACGCAGGTAGGCGATCTCGCCGACCCAGATTGCCGAATCCCCGACATTCTTGATGTCGGGAAAGTCCAGAATCGCCAGCGGTGCCTCGGAGACATACTCCCCGAGGCACTGATGGATGCGATCCTGCAGGTCACTGATCAGCGCTGTGCTTGACTGCGGCTTCACCTGGAGCTTCCTCTGTCTTCAAAACGGACGCGGCGGCGGACGGCTTGCTGTCCCTGTCGGCGAATTGGCGCCAGAGCCGGATCAGCTCGTTCTCCGGCCCGATCGGGCGATTGAGCAGAAGCCATGAACCGATCATCGTGCCGCAGAATAATATCCCGCCGGTGACGACGCGCGCCGCCACTTCCAGGACCAGATCTGAACGGCTCTGGGCCGCCGGCATGACGTATGCCAGCGCGATCGTGCCGGCGGTCATGACCGCGGCGCTGAGCAAGGCTCTGCCGTTCACGGCGAACTGCGCCAGAATCCCGACCTCGACAAATCGCTTCACCAGCTGGACGTTGAAGACGATCCCGAACAGACCGGCGAACGAGCGGCCCAGGACCAGTCCCGTCAGGCCGAACATGATGGTGCAGACGATGATGATCGGCAGCCGGATGAAGAACAGCTGCAGGTCTCGCACGAACAGCAGGCGGGTTTGCCCGAGCGCCATGCCGAGCGGCTGCGCAAACTGGCCAATGGTCTGCAGCGCGAAGACCGGTCCCAGCGACTGGATCACGAAGATTGCCGGCGCCCATTTTTCGCCCATGAGCAGGCGCACCATCGGATCTGCGATCAGGGCGGCGCCGATCCCGGCCGGCAAGGCGATCGCGGTGATGAAGGCCTGGCTGCGCTGGTACGCTGCGGCCAGGCGGGTGGGTTCGCCGGAAAGAGCCGAGAAGGCAGGGTACAAGGTGAGCGTCAGCGGCAGGATGGCTTCGCGCGTCGGCATCACGGCGAGATTGCTGCCCACCGTGTACTGACCGAGCGGATCCTGGCCGAGCAGCTTGCCGATGAGCAGGTAGTCGAATCGCCAATTCAGCGTGTTCATGATCTGCGCGGCGGTCAGCCAGCCCGAGAACGAGATCAGCTCGCGCCAGTGGCGCAGAGTGAACCGCGGGCGGAATGGCACCGCCATGAAGGATACGACCATGTTGGTGAGGCCGCTGACCACGGCGCCGACAACGAGGGCCCAGTAGGATTGGTAGATCGCGGCAACGGCAACCGACGCAACGACACCCGCCAGCTTCTGCGAAACGTTGAGGACGAAGTCCTGCCAGAACACCAGCTTCCGCTGCAGGATGACGCGGCGAGGATTGACCAGGCAACTCAGGAAGACGCCGAGCCCGAGCCAGAGGATGATCGGCGTCAGCCTTGGGTCGTCATAGGCTTGCGCGACCGGATAGGCCGCGATCGCCATGGCGGCGAACAGCAGGAAGCCGCGCAGGACGCCGAGCGACCAGACGGTGCTGAAATGTTCGGCGGTGGGATCGTGGTGGCGGACCAGCGCCTGCGACAGAGACATTTCCGTCACCGATGTCGCGATCGCCGCCAGGGTGCTGCCGATCGCCACCAGGCCCACATCGGCGGGCGTGAGGAAGATCGCAATGGCGATCGTGCTGAGCGCGGCCAGGCTGTTGACGATCACCCGTGCGGAGGCAATCCAAGCACTGCCCTTGACCAGTCGTCCCGCGATCCCGTGTGAGGCCAACCTTCGATTCCTATCGCGTCAGTTCGCCCGGCCGGCGCCGAAGAACTCCCGTCGCATCGCCGTGGTGATCGGTCGCAGCATGAGCAGATTCTTGCCCAGCACCCAGGGTTGCCGGATGTGTCGGCGCTTCCAGAAGAACTCGTCGGCGATGCCCCCCGTGCCGCTGTGGCTGCCGGCGTTCCCGATCCGGTAGATCGTGCCGCGGAACGGCAATGGCTGCAGCGGCGTGCCTGCCTCGGCAAGATGATTGGCGATCCGGCGGTGGCTGCCGAGCATCCTGCGGATGCGCTCGTCCGGCCAGCCCGAAGCGGTCGTGGGAAGATCGTAGAGATCGGAACGGATGATCAGTGTGCTGCCGCAAAGCCCGTTCAGGTCTGGATGTGCAAACAGGACGGAGCCCTGGTCGGTCCAAACGTAGCCCTCCTTGACCACCCAGCCGTTCGACGAAGGGTTGCGCTCGGCGAATTCCGCAAGCCGGGCACTGACAAGATCGTCATCGTCGACGATCATGAAGTGGCTGGTTTTCCCGGCCGCGAGCATCGCCGCAAGAACGCGCTGTCCCTTGTCCAGGCGGAAGGCTTCGTAGAACTCCTCCTGGGTCGCATTGCCCTTCTCGTGCAGCGTGTTTGGAGGAAAGGTCACGCGCAACGCTTCGACCTTGTCCGGCAGTTTGGGAAGATCGGCGCCTTCGTTCGCGACCACGATGGCTTTCCAGTTGCCGGCCGTCTGATTGGAGATCGACGCCAGTGTCTGCGTCAGGTTGGCCTTCAACCGCGACCAGTCCTTGGCATTGTTCTGATGGCGCACGGGGATGATGAAGGTGAGCGCAGTCGGCACTTATTCTATTTTCCTGATTGAAACGCCTGACGGCATCCCCTAGGCCCAAAGGTCGAACGGGAATGCCTGCATCAGCCGTGATGAATCGAATACCGGGGACTGTTCGCCACCCATCTCAAGACCCTCGGCCACCGAGCGAGCGAAACCGAAGTTCGGTCGTCCGGTTCCCTCATAGTAGTCGCGATACTTGAAAAGATTCTCCGTTTCACTCAGCCGGACATAGCGCGCCGGGATCCCGTAGGCTTCGGCGATAATGAGCCCATGGAGCGAGCTCGCGAGGATGAGATCGTGCTCCAGGATCTCCGCCACGCAACGGTTCCACCCGTTCAGCGGCGAGACGACCGGCACGCCGCTGAGTTCTTTTGCCCCGAGTTCGGCCATGTCGTTGAGGTTGGGAACAAAGCCCGGTCCCGCGCCGGCGCCGCGTTTGAATCGACCCGGCGCAAGCACCGGGAGCAGCAACCCCGGATCGCCATAGACTTCGGGCACCGCGATCTTCCGCTCGGTCAGAAATGCCTGGGTGAGCGGGCCACGAACCGCGCGGACATCGAGGCTCCGAAAAGCGTGCTGCTCGACCGGCATCTTCCCGTTGACACCGGTGCCCCAGACCACCGCACCGTCGGTCGCGAAATGCAGGACCGAGCCGATCGCCAGCAGTTGATGGGGCTTGCGCGTCTCATCGCCCAGAGTGATGCCGCGGCGCGCAAGCATGAGCTCGACGATCACCTGGGACAGGAAGTCACCAAAATTCACCCGGCCGTTGGGCGGACGCCAGACGAGAAGCCGTGTGGTCGGATACGGAAAGTCGCTCCAGCTCGCGCCGTGTTTCGCCTTCGGCGGCTCCGAAAAAAGGAGTGCGCGGACTTTGGATTTAAGTCGAGAAATCACAACGCTCCGTCGCCGTGCTGGTGAATCCGCGTCGGGTGGCCGATCCCGGAGTGAACATAGCCCCGTCCGACGTGACGCCGCGGACAATAACAGACCGGTGTTGCATTGCAACATTGTCGTCCCTGGTGGTTTCGACTACGGTGAAGTCCTTGTTCCCCGAGATGGATCCCGGATGAATCGCCCTGAAGAATCGCCCGGCACCGGTGGCCTGGCTCCTGGGCGTCGTCTCGTGGTCGGCACCTGGCCCGGCCGCTCGTTCCGCGCCAACGAGTTCGCACGGATCTTCGCCGATGCCCTTGCGGCCGAGGGCTGCACCGTGATCGACGTGCCGGATCCCGCACTTGTGCGAGAGAAGCTGGACGTCCTGCACGTGCATTGGCCGGAACTGGTGTTCTGGCAGAAGGGTGGTCGGCTCGCGAAGGCGCTCTATGCCTTTCGCACTTACAGCGCCATCCGGCGCATGAAGCGGCGCGGCACGCGGTTGTGCTGGATGGTCCACAACTTGCGGCCCCACGATCTCTCCGGATTGCGCCGCCGCATCTGGCCTCGCATCGAGCGGTTCATGTTGCGTCACACGGACGGCTTCATGACTCTCGCACCCTCGACCATCGATGTGGTGCGGCGGACTCATCCGGAGCTGGCCGCGCGGCCCGCCACGGCGGCGCTCCACCCGGTCTATCCGCAATTGGCCGATCTGCCGGACCGCGATGCCTGTCGGGCCGAGCTTGGCCTTTCGGCCGGAACGACGGTCTTTGCCCTTCTCGGGCTGCTGCGTCCCTACAAGGGCGCGGAAGCACTCATCGCCGCCTTCTCGCGTAATCCCAATCCGGACAATCGCCTGCTGATCACCGGCAGGCCCTTCACGCCGGAATATGGCAGCCAGATCCAGGCGCTGGCGGCGGCCGATTCCCGAATCACGGTGAATCTCGCCTTCCTCGACGACCGGGAATTCGCGGTCCATCTCAAGGCGGTGGATTTCGTGGTGCTGCCCTATCACAGCACGCTGCATTCCGGTGCCCTGGTGCATGCGCTCAGCTATGGGCGCGTGGTGATCGCACGTTCGGCGCTCTTCGCCGAAGACGTCGCCGAGGCCGTCGGCCGCGACTGGGTGGTCTGCTACCCGGACGACCTGTCTCCCGACTTGTTCGACCGACGTTCGGCGCCCGCCGGGACGGCGGACCTGGCGGCTTTGCAGCCGCGTGAAATGGGGCGAACCGCGGCCGCGTTCTACCGCAGACTCGTCGAAGCTCCGGACGTCGGGTGACTCCGGACCGCTCGCGCCCGCACTCTCTGGCTCGGCCCAATTTCGTCTCCCCGACATCACCGTCTCGACCCCTCAACGCGGCGGAGAGACAGGGCCAATGAAGCTCGCCCCAATTGCTGCGGTCGCGGGCAAGCGCATGCGACAGCCCCCATCAGCTTTAGGTTGAGCGACAACACCTGGGACCCGCCAACGCTCTCAATGGGTTACGACCCTAAGTTGTCTTTGGCGGGTTCGGAGATGTAAGCTCCACTCGCCAGGCCGATCATGCCATCAGCAATTACAGGATGCATCGTTCTTGCAGCCTTGATTGCATGAAAATCCCGGCAGATTCCCGGCGACATTGAGCAATAGCGCGAACGCTGGGCAAAGAACGACGCCGGATAAACGCGTCAATTAACAATCATGGGATGCGTGGTGGGCCGGTGAACCTGGGGCCCGAAGCGCAATCCTCATGGCACAGGGGAGAGTTCATAAATGGCAACTATTACGCCGCATCAAAAGCAGTACGTCTTAGGCCCGAGGTCGGTTGCTGTTCATCCTGACTGGGTATCGCATCGGCTGTCCGATGCCATGGTTCTGTCACATTGCCCTCGCTTGCGATCGGTCAAACTCCTAACCAAAGACAACGTGCCCTTCTATCTGCTCGGCTTGGCGGTCCTGGCCGATCCGATGGAGACGCGGTCGATCACCGTTGTCTTCGGCCACAAGACTTCGGCGGAAATTGAAACATGGACGTCGTGCTGGGCAGGCCGATGGCTGCTGATCTCTGAACACGCCTGCTATCAGGATGCCGGGGGCTTGCTTGGTCTCTGCTACAGGCGCGCCGGCGGCAACCTTTGGATCTCAAGCAGTCCGGCAATCCTGGGCGAACATCTGCCGGATACTCCGGTGGCATCTCGCCTTCCCTGGCGGATCGCGCACGAACGGGGGATGGATTGGATCCCAGCACCCTTCACGACGCGAGAGGGGGTGCTGAAGGTCATGCCGCTGCGCGCCCTCAGGTTGCCCGACGGCACCATCGCGCCGGTGCGCTATGAGGCACCGCCCGTTGGCGCAGCCTACCAACTGGCTGAGCTATTGAAGACCATCATCATCAATTGGACGCAAACGGGCTTCCGCGAATATTTCGTGGGCCTGACAGCTGGCCTGGACACGCGAACCGTTCTTGCTGCAGCCGTCGGGGCCGGGGTCAATTTCCGAACGTATACGACGCTATACCCGTTCATCGCGCCATGCGATGCCACTAAGCCGCCACGGATCGCCGCCCGGGTCAGCGCCCCTCATTTCCGGCATAGAAAATTTCATGCCGCCGCTGACCCGGATGCCCGCCGCGCCATGATGGAAGCGCACATGGACGGCGCCATCTTCAGCCCGGCGGTCGAACATTTCGCCAAGTTCGAAGAGGAGTTCCTGGTTGACGGCGGCGTCACCCTTGCCAAAGGCAACTGCTTCGAGATCGGCCGCTGCTATTTCTGGAACAAATTTGCAAACCTGGTTGCGATCCCTACCGATGCCGATCAAATCCTCGCTGCTTACCGTCCGCAATGGGATCCGGAGCCGCTGCAGCTTTGGAAGCGGGCGCTGCAGAGTTGGATCGCCTCGCTATCGGAGCCGATTCCTCTGAACATGGATTGGAAGGATCGTTTCTACCTCGAGCAGAGACTGGGTGCCTGGCTCGCAAGCCACCAGATGTATCCGGATATCTTCGACAGCACGAATTTCTACCCGGCCAATTGCCTTTGGATTTCCGATCTTCTGTTGCGCCCAAATCCGGCACAGCGGCAATGCGGAGAAGCCCAGTATGAGGTCATCCGAACTTTCGCGCCGCACCTGTTGGACCTGCCGGTCAATCCGGAGCGGTTCCGCAGGAGGGTCAGAAAGCAATTGTACGCTCTGATCAAAAGGCTGAAATCACTCGCAAAACGACAGCCGAGATCACTCCGGCCAGTCTAGATTCACGCCCTCTTGCGCGGCCGGACTGCCGGCTGCGAGTTGTCGTCATAATTGGTGTACGCCCGTCCAGCGTGGCGAACGGCGGGTCAGCCGGCATGTGCCGAGCTGGAGGCAGAAGCACGCCGTCGCCGGGATCCCCGCCGACGGCCTGCGCCCCACCTTGCCCTGAGGCAGTCTCTGCTTTTGGCGCTGAGTCACACCAGGATGAGAGAATGACGGGGAGTTGGCCGGGTTCTTCCGCGCCCGCACAGGGAAATTTCGCCGCATTTATGACATACTCCATCCATCGCTGAGCCGCCGCCGGGGGGCGAGGGCAAGGGAGCGATGGCGGGTGTCTCCTAAGACCCGTTTGGTCTGAATACATCGGAATTTGAACTATGGATCCCGAGGCTGAACTGGGAGCGATCTTGTGCGCTCCGGGAACGAAGAGTCCTGACCAAACGGCGGCTGCCGGAGCCGGCGCCGCCAAGGCTTCGCGACGCCGCAAGCCGATCAAGATCGACGAGCTGCCGCCGCCGGGCATCACGCGCTGGGTCATCCACCGCAAGGCCCAGGTGGTTGCCGCCGTCCAGGCCGGCGCGCTCAGCCTGGACGAAGTCTGCGCGCGGTACTCGGTCTCCGTCGAGGAATTCCAGGGCTGGCAGAAGACGTTACAGCGGCATGGCATCTACGGCCTCCGCACCACACGATCGCAGCTCTATCGCTCCGGGGATTCGAAGACCAACGGCAAGGACTAGAAGTTCTATCGCCGTCCTCCGCTGTGGAACCACGCCGGCAACTGTGCCGTTTCCACTTGCTGTCGGGTTCGTTCTCACCGCAGATTTCAGTATTGTCGGCCGCTCCCGGAGGTTGGATATGTATGCCCGGATGCCTTGGTTGCTTGGTGCTTTCGCTATTGTGACGGTGGCGACGGCGATGCCGGCCGCCGCCAAAAGCGTCCCCATGCCGGCCTTGTCCCGCGGTGCCGTCGACCAAGCCTGCACCCGGGCAGGCGGAGTGGCTTACGGTGTGCATGACGACAACGTCCCGTATGGTTGCAGCGCGCTGCTCGGGAAGGTCGACTGCTCGCCGGATGCGCGCTGCGAGGGTTACGTCTACGATCTCCGACCGATCCCGGCCAACTCACTCGAAGCCGTCCTGGGCGGCGGCGTCCATGCCGGTCCCACCAAGATCGGACCGACCGACCGCCGCATCGCGGCGCAGCCTTGAACCGCGGACCCGATCTTCTCGCTCGTAGCGCCGACCTAATCCGGCCGACCCGGCGATGCTCTCCACGAGAAACGAACTAAGGTTATAGGCGTATGGATCGGGTGCAGGCGGTTGTTGAGCCGCCTCAGGCGCAACGCAGCCTGGGATACTTTCCGGCGGTCGACGGTCTGCGGGCTATCGCCGTCGGAACGGTCATGCTGTTCCACCTCGACAGGGCGTATCTGCCCGGCGGTTTCGTCGGCGTGGATATCTTCTTCGTCATCTCGGGCTTCGTCGTCACCGCGTCACTCGCGCATCTCCAGTTCCCCAATATGCGCAGTCTGCTGGCCTACTTCTATGCGCGCCGGCTCACCCGCATCATGCCGGCGCTCGCGGTTTGTCTTCTTTTCACGACCGCGACCTATGTGCTGCTGATCCCGGACTCCTGGCTCAGCAACCTGACGCGGAATACTGGCGTTGCGGCCTTCATCGGCGCCAGCAACATCGTTCTGGCGCGGAATACCGACGCCTATTTTGCGACGACGTCGAGTTTCAATCCATTTCTTCACACATGGTCGCTGGGTGTCGAAGAGCAGTTCTATCTGATCTTCCCCTTCCTGCTGATGTTTCACGCGCGGCGGCGAGGCGCGATTGCATCGGAACGATGGGCGCTGGCGCTCATCGTGCTGCTCGGCGCTGCCTCCTTCATCGCCTGCGGGGCCTTCGCATTCACCAATCCCACCTACAGCTTCTATCTGCTGCCGTCCCGGTTCTGGGAACTGGCCCTGGGCATGGTGCTCGCCCTGACCTATACGCGATGGAAATGGCGGATCGAACGGCTCAATCGGCCGGCGATCCATGGGCTGGCTGCCGCGGCACTCATCCTGATCGGGATCTCAGTGGCGACGCTGTCGGAGGAACGGTTTCCGTTTCCAATGGCCATCCTGCCGGTCGCCGGTGCGGCCATTGTCATTGTCCTCGTTTGCGCATTGCCAGGCTATTGGATTGCTCGTCTCCTCGCAGCCAAGCCAGTCCTTTGGACCGGCCTCAGATCGTATTCCCTGTATCTGTGGCATTGGCCGATTTACGTCCTGATGCGTTGGACAGTCGGGCTTGAGTCCGACGGTTACCAGCTGCTTGCCGTGATCATCACGCTTACGGCGGGGCACCTCTCCTTCCAGCTTGTTGAGCAGCCCTTGCGGACCTCGCCGCGGATCAAGGCGCTTCCCCGCGGTTGGGTTGCTCTCGGCGGGCTCGCTGCGGCCCTTGTGGCAACAGGGGGCGGTGCCGCGCTCTTCAAGGCGCAACACCGTATCTCGATCAGTCAAACCGCGCGCTATGCAGAGGACTGGTACACCGGCGACAACACAGGGCTGCTGGCGAACGGCGACGGTTGCAAGCTGACGCAAATGCGGCACTCGCTCGCCGAAGGGCGCGTGACGACGTGGACCCGGGACGGCTGCGCATCGTCAGCAACGCCAGGCCGCTTGTTCGTCATCGGCGACTCGCACGCGATCGCCTATGTGCCGATGCTGCGCCAGTTTGCGCTCGACACCGGGCATGAGACTCGCCTCTATTTCAAGAGCGGATGCCCCTTCCTCCGGCTCAACGCACCGATGTCATCCCTGTCGGCGTGCCGCGGTTATTTCGAGGCGGCGCAGGCGGAGTTCCGCGCGCAGCTGCGGCCGGGCGACATCCTGTTCATGCCGTCGATGCGGCTGGCCCAGGGCACGGATCAGTGGGGCGCCGCGGTCCGTGAGTTCACGGATCCGGACAACAGCCGGGCGTCGATGATCGAGGCCAAGGCAGCGCTGGATTCGCTGCGATCGACCGGGGCACAACTGGTCTTTGAGGCGCCGAAGCCGATGATCCCAGCGCCGACTTATCGTTGCGTCGACTGGTATCTGTCGGAGAATCCGATCTGCAAGGGCGGGCTCTCGATCGACAAGCAGAGCATGCTGGCGTTGCGCGCCCCGGTCTTGGAGAAGATGGAAACGCTGGAGGCGGAGAACGCCAAAGTCCGCGTCTGGGATCCGCTGCCGGCGCTGTGCCCAGGACCGGTCTGTAAGGCGATGGACGGTGATAAGCCGATATTCTTCGATCGGCATCATGTCAGCACGCATGGCGACCAGATGCTCCGAGATTCCTTCGATCACGCATTTATTGCGTGGTTCACGGGATCAAGCTGATAGGCACGCTCGTGCTCAGATCCTCCGCGAAAGCGGTGCGGAATGAAGCGAGCGCGATTTTATCGATTCCGCAATCATCGATCCGAAAGCTATGCCGGGACGCTCCACGCCGCGATAAAGCAGTTCCGAAAGGAGCAGAGTCAGCGGCACCGTCATCAGGACGAGCGCCAGGAACGTTGCGGCTGGGGTTGCGTGGGGATCTGCGGCCAGCCAGACACGGTGGCAAATCGCGATGATCGGCATGTGGCAGAGATAGGTCGAGTAGGAGCGCGCGCCGATGAACTGGGCTGGGGGACTTTCGAGCGTCCGGCCGAACCACCGGGAAAATAAGTCCCCTGGCGCAGCTTGGGGCCGTTCAAGTCCGAGGACGACGATCATCCATGCCACGATGGGTTTGGATTCATCGCCGACCAGCGGCAGCAACACCAGGGCCAGAGAAAAGAAAATTCTCGGATCCCGCGCTGCATCGGGAATGCGCGGATACGCCAAACGGCTGGCAATGCCGACTGCAAAATAGCCGGCCGCCGCCGGAAGAAAGCTGGGATAGGTGAATTCCCCGAACGAGCCCTTGCGCATCGCGATTTCCACCAGACACAGCACCAGGGCGGTTTGCAGGAGGGCTTTCTGGCGCCGCGCAACCAGCACTGCCAGGGGTGCAATCAGATAGAATTGCCACTCGAGCGACAAGCTCCATGCCGGCGCATTGAACGCTTCCTCGGAGAAGGGAAGCAATCTATTGCTGATTGCGCCATGCAACATCAAAAGGTGGGCGATCGCATGCCGCCAAAGGAAGCGGTGATCTGAATCCGCGATCGCGGCAACGGCGGAGCCGTACTGGAATGCCGGCTCCGCGGCATACGAAACCTTGAACAAGGTGTCAGCTTCAAGATCGTATGTGAAGTAGCCGAGTACGCATGTGACGGCAAATATCGGAAAGATCCGCATGAAGCGGCGGATCAGATAGGCACCATAAGGCTCCGGGCGTTCGACAATCAGATGGGTGATGACAAAGCCGCTCAAAATGACGAACAGGAGCACAGCCAAATAAGCGCCTCTTCCCAGCGCCTGGCCGATGCCCCCGATATAGATGTCCGATGCATAGGCGAGATGAGCGAGCACAACAGCCCAGGCCAGCCAACCCCTGAGGCCTTCAATCGCAGGGAATTTCCTCATGAACGATATGCCAAGGTACAGCCGCCGGAAGATGTCCCATCAACACAAACGATCGAAACTCACATTCCCTTCGTGAGCACTTGCGGTCGGACGCCTCATCCATTTGTTGATCAAGTCCTTCTCCTAAAGGCGTAGTCACCCGGGGCCTCCAGTCGAGTTGCGGATAGAGTCCGTCTCCGTGGGTGAGCGAACCACGCCTTCTGGGTGAGGAGAGATGCGCCCAGCCGCAGATACCACCATTCGCCGCATTGACGCCGCTCGCATGCATAACAATCCTGGTCTGGCCGCGTCCGCATCCCGACGCGAAGCCGATGACGAACAGCGATCCGTCCGGCTGAACGCGCGATGAGTTGTGCTGGGCGGTGTCTTTCGAGGAGGCACGGCGCTTTGATCGACTTCAAATCGCATATTGCTGAGTCGGACGTTCCGGTCATTCCGGTCGTTCTCGCGGGTGGGGCCGGCAACCGGCTTTGGCCGCTTTCCCGTCAGGAATATCCGAAGCAGCTGATTCCGCTGGTCGGCGACAAATCGCTGGTTCAGCAGACCGCTTTGCGCTTCGCCAAGAGTAGCCGGTTCGAAGCGCCGTTGGTCATCGCCGGCGACGCCATCGGATTCACGGTCGCCGAGCAGCTGCGGGCGATCGACGTCAAGCCGACAGCGCTGGTGCTGGAGCCGGTCGGCCGGGGCACGGCGCCGGCCGTCGCTGTAGGCGCGATGCTGGCTCTGGAGCGGCATCCGAATGCTGTGATCATGGTGGCGCCTTCCGATCACGCCATAAGCGACCTCGCGGCGTTGTATAAGTCGATTTCGACGGCGGTTTCTGCGGCACGACGCAACCTGCTGGTCACATTCTCGATTCCGCCGAGCCGGCCCGAGAGCGGGTACGGTTACATCGAGCGTGGCGCTGCGGTGCCCGGGGTCGACGGCGCCTTCCGCGTCACATCCTTCCTCGAGAAACCAGCATTGGCCCAGGCCGCCGAGATGGTTGCCGACGGCCGCTACTTCTGGAACAGCGGCATGTTCATCTTTGGCGCCGGACAGTTTCTCGCCGAGCTCGAACGCTTCCAGCCGGACATTGTCGAGGCGGCCCGAGGAGCGTTGGCGGGCCGCCAGACCGATGGCGGCTTCCTGCGGCTTGACGCCGAAACTTTTGCGAAGAGTCCGGCGGACTCGATCGACTACGCTGTCCTGGAGCGAACGGAACAGGCCGCGACTGTACCGCTCGATGCCGGTTGGTCCGACGTCGGCGCCTGGTCGGAGCTCTGGGCGATCTCGGAGCGCGACGCGGATGGCAATGCGCTCCGAGGCGACGTCCTCACCGAGCAGGCGAGCAATTGCCTGGTCGTCAGCGATCGTCAGTTGACCGCGCTGGTTGGCGTCAAGGATATCGCTGTCGTTGTGACCGAGGATGCAATTCTCGTGTCCGACCTCGACAAGGCGCAGGACGTGAAGCGCGTGGTCGAGCGCCTGAAGCGGGCGGGCCGCAGCGAGGTGGTGCTGCACAAACTGGTACATCGGCCCTGGGGCTATTATCAAGGAATCCATGAGGGAGAGGGCTTCCAGGTGAAGCGGCTGACGGTCAAGCCGGGCGGACGGCTCTCGCTGCAGAAACATTTCAAGCGCTCGGAACACTGGACGGTGGTGCAAGGCGTCGCGCGCGTGACCCGCGACCATGAAAGCTTCCTGCTGCGCGCCAACGAATCCACATATATTCCGCTGGGGGCTGTGCACCGGCTGGAGAACCCCGGTGACTCGGAGATGACCGTGATCGAAGTGCAGTGCGGCAGCTATCTGGGCGAGGACGATATCGTCCGTATCGACGATGACTACGGCCGCAGCGCGGTCAAGGAATCGGATTCGAAGGTGCCCAGCTCGGTTTGAGCGGTTTCCAGCGAAGGCCGCGGGTCACGTCTGCGCGCCAGGTAAAGCGCCGGCAGCAGGAAGATCGCCATGTGGACCCAGGGGGAAAGGAAGTTCTGCGTGGTGTGGGTAATCGACTCAAGGGCATATATCGGCAACAGCATATAGAAGATCTGAGCCATCATGCTGCCGCTCCGTGCACTCCACCACAGTTTCTGCATGCAGAAGGCGACCAGGAAGAATTTCAGGCAGCCGAAATACCAGAAAGAACCGAAAGCATCGCTGAAACCCGTAACCGTGCTGCCGATCGGCGGCGTGTAGAAGAATTGCTCGTAGACAGGCGATGGTGTCGGAAGGTAGAGCGCTTGCTTGAACTCTGAGCCGATCAATTGCGCGGGGACATACGCGAATACCAACTGGTTCCAATGCACAGCGCCGAAATCGAACTCCATCGTGCGGTCGACGGCCGCAATGATGTAGGCTGCACTCTTGAGTTCGGCGCCTCCGTGTTCAGTCAGTTGCTGGAAATTTCCGACATAGTCGATGTTGGCGATCTCTTCCCACTTCGGTCCTTCCTTGAGGCCGCTCAGCGACCGGTAGTCGCCGATGCTGTTGATGAGAAGAGCCCCGACGGCGAGTCCGGCGAACATGATCGGTCGCGGCAGGCAGCGGTCGCGCTGAAACCACCAGGCCAGCAGGATGATCATGAAGAATTCGCCGGTATCCAATCGGCGTCCGCCGATGACAATGCGGTCAAAGTAAAACAAGGCCCCGAACACGGACAGAAGCAGCGCGACCCGAGACCCGCTCCGCGCATAGAGAAGAACGGCGATGGCGAAGCCGTAGGTCAGCATGCGCGCGAAGAACAGATACGCAACCGGCAGTCCGGTCCATTGGGTATTCTCCGTCATCTCCGTGGGCAATCTGCTGATGGCGTAATAAAAATACGCACCAATGAGCAGCAAGACCCCCGCGACGATCAGAAGCCGGCGATCGTCATAGATCCACTCATGCCGATGGGCGGGAGGACTGGCCACGGCGGACCCGAGCCAGCACATGGCGGCGGAAAGGCAGATCATCACCAGGGCTGATTCGAGGGCGCCCGACGGCAGGAACCGATCATTGGCGAGCCCGACAAGCTGAGGTAGGACGAAGCCCGTCAGCACGGCGCCGGATAGAAAGGGAAACTCATAGATCGCGCCGCGGCGCAATGTGCCCTGGAGCAGGAGAACGGCACAGAGGAGGCCAAACACGATTAGGAGCGCCGAGATCACGGGTCGTTCTCTTGAGCAGTGCGGCGTTCATTGTCCGGAAGCCGGCATCCTCCGAACAACGCCCAATTCGGTCATCCACCCACATGCTAAAGGCGTAGGCGAGACGGGAGCACCCCCGTTCCTGTGTCCGATATGCAACAGTCCGAACCCGCCGCAGCGAGCCCGACTATCGACTGGCGCGGGACTTATGCTGCATGGCGGCTGCCGTCTGAATTTCATGTACGAATGTGTCGCCGCGTGGCGCCGCCAAATAGGCCTGCTCGGCCAGTGCATAGATTGTTATGCGGTGTCGATCAAACGCGTCGCCAATCTCTTGATGCGAAGCAAGACGGTCGCCTTCCAGCGCTTCCAATGCCTGACGCGAGATGGAAAAGCGCACCGGCTTCATCCCATCCATGCCAAAAAAACGCGTCGCTTCCGAACCTGTCTTGAGAAACTGTTTTCGATTCAAAAATCTGAGCGCCATAAGACCCCGCTGGGATCGTTGGATCTCATCCCCGCTTTGCTAAACGAATCAAGTTTGATGTGCATTCCCCTCAAATGTCACAATCACGGCATGTCCCGTCTCAGCACATGAAATACCGCGAACAACTCTAGGTAGCATAAATCGAGTTAGTTCGTTTGCCAATTTGTTATTTGGGCAGTCAATTGAAGTTCAGGTTCCGGCCAGGCAACGCGACGTTCAGCCGACAGATGCAAGCAGTCCACGCGCCACCAGACGCACACTAAGCGCGCTGTTGCTGAAGGTCTCTTCGGCCCGGCGGTCACCAAATTCAAGCTTCCTCGGATGACCCGATCACGTCATCCCATCCGGCGGCGAATGCGATCCGGGCAAGCTCGGGCAAGGATCTGGCACCGGTTCGGCGCATGATCTCGGCTCGATGCTTTTCGACGGTTCGTCTACTGATGCGCAGGTCGGCCGCAATATTCTTGCTCGGTTTTCCAGAAAGAACCATGCGCATGACTTCTACCTGGCGGGGCGTCAGGCCCGAAATGTCTTCAGATTCGGATTGCCCCCACGCGGCCTTCTCGGCCGGATCGCGCAATCGGTCGAAGACGCGATCGATGCTGGCCAGGAGCTCGGCGCGGCCGATCGGCTTCTCCACGAAATCCGCCGCTCCGGTCTTCATCGCCTGAACTGCCGTCGCCATGTCGCTATAGTTGGCCATCATGATCGCCGGAATGTGGCGGCCGGAGGCATGCAAGTGCTGCAACAATTCCAAACCGCTCATTCCAGGGAAGCGGGCATCGACGAGTAGGCAGGCGCCACTCCCCGGCTTGAACGAGGCCAGGAAATCCTCGCAGGACGCGAACGCCTCGACCGCGCGCCCATCGTCTTCCAATACACGACGAATAGCGTCTCTTACGTCGCCATTGCTATCGACCACATATATCGGCCGCTGCTGGTCGTCCGAGGGCCTGTCCTGCTCCAACCGTATCCCCGATTCAACGGGTTGAGAGAGAAGGTGCCGGACTGCCTGAATCAATTCTCGTGTTGCCACCGGTTTCCGCAGATGCATGGAGTTCTGGAAGGCAATCATCTGGAGAACCTCCATCTGCTTGCCGGCGCTGAGCAGGATGACGGGAATTCGCCTTCCGGATTGATCCCGTAGTCTTGTCGACATCTGGAGCCCGTTCATGCCTCTCGGCAAACGATAGCTTGTCAGGATGAGATCCGGCCAAACCGAACTTCGGGCCACCGCATCCAACGCGGCGACGCCATCCCCGACCGCCTTAGTCTCGTATCCTTCTTCACCGAGCACGAGTTCGAGCAGCCGTCGCACTTCTGGATCGCTCTCGACCAAAAGGATCCGGCGCCCGCGGGTATTTCCCCGTGCAACTTCCTGCGCATCGAAATTGCGGTCGTCACGACTATCGCTCAGCTGGACTACTGAAAGCGGCACTTCGACGGACAAAGTAGCAGTTCCGGAGCGCCGGGACCGCACCGACACCGGGTGTCGCAACAGGCGACTAAGCGGCTGCACGATCGAGAGATCTCGCTCGACGGAATTGCTCTTGGCGCCTACCGAATCCTTACTCGCCTCGTTGCGAAATGCTTCGCTGAGCTCAGCCTCGGAGATCAGCATGCCAGTGCTGATGATATCTATACGAAGGGAGCTGCGGCGGCGCCGGCAGCCGAGCAGGATCCTTCCGCCCACCGTATGCTTCACGGTGCTCATGAGCAGGCGCCTGATCAGCAGAATGAGAAGATGCGGATCGCTGCGTATAGAAAGCCTGCAGGGGACGAGAATGAAAGACAGCCCTTTGGCCCGGGCGTGATAGCTGAATTCGCTACTCAGTGCCGACAGCAGATTGGCCACCGGAAAATTCGTCATGTCGGCATGAATCTTGCCGCCTTCAATGGAAGCGGCCTCCTGCATACCATCCAGCATGCCCGACATGGCACCAAGCGCGTTGTCGAAGATCGCCAGCAGACCCTTGCCGCCCTCGCTGATCATCTCCCGCGACATCAAGTCCCGGATCAAGGTCAGCGTCTGAAGCGGTTCCCGGAGGTCGCGGCTGGTCGCAGAGAGAAAATCCGAGTTCGCGAGCGCCGCGTCTTCGGCCTCCCAACGGACTTTCTCCAGTGCCTGCACCCCGTCTCGCAGCTCGGTGACATCCGAATAAGTGACTACCACCGAGCCAATGAAGCCTTCGTCGGTCCGATAGAGAGACATGCGCCGGATATAGTGCCTTCCCAGCGGTGCTTCCACGTTTCGTACCATCGGCACCGTACCCCTCAAGACGGCCACCGCGTCAGACAGGAAGAAACTGTCCGTCGTGAGGGGAACGAGGTCGGAAATAGGGCGCCCGATGTCACTCGACACGACCCTGAAGAGCTGCGTAATGGAGGGTGTGAAGAACTTCAGATTGAGCTGCCCATCTACGATCAGCATCGCCAGTTCGGTGCTGTGCAACACATTTCGTAGGTCGTTATGTGCAGTGTCGCTTCGGTCTCGCAGGTCATGGAGCTGCGACTGAACCACTCTCAGCTCGCACGTGAGAGACTGCAGCTCCTGCTGCGCCAACGTAAATCCTTGCTTGGCCCGTTCAAGTTCCACATCACCACTCGCCAAAGCGTCAGTGGAAATGTTGGGTGCCGCAGCGGCGCCGGCGCTGGATTGGCCCGTCATGGCGCCGCTGCCGGAGTCAAAGACCCGACGCGAATCTATATCCATCGGCAAAGGCGCCAGGGCCGCGCTCGTCGGCAGATGTGCTTCACCGCTGTTCGTGACCGATGCGTGATTTCGGTCCGGCAATTCAGAGGGAACTTGCATCGCCCGCGTGGCGCCCACGCGGAGATACATCCCCTCGCAATCGGCAATCGGCCTGAAGCACCCCGAGGCGTCGATCTGGGGGTCGGATCTGCCCAGCATCAGGATCCCGCCGGGTCGAATGGCAAACTCGAAGCGGGTGATTGCGTCGGTTTTTGCGCGAGAGGATGTGCGCGGCAGCAGATTCTGGCAGACGATGAGATCTATCTCCAGGAAGGGGGGATCCTGCCAGAAGTCGTGCTTGACGAAGGCCACAGCCGACCGCAGCTGCGACAGGATGCGATAGCCATAACGCTCTCTCACAAAGAAGCAGGAGAGCCGATTGAGGGAGAGATCGGCTTCTATCGACTCTGGATACACGCCTTCTCGCGCGAAAGAGATCGCTTTGCCGTCGTTGTCTGAAGCGAAGACCTTCAGAGGCAGCCTGCTGCCACGTGTCTGGGACTGCTCGAGAAACGCTATGGCGACGGAGTAGGCTTCCTCGCCGGTGCTGCAGGCGGGTACCCAAACTCTGATTGGGTCCTGCGCGGACTTGGTGCGCTGCAGGTCGGGAATAACATGCGCGGAGAGGTGGTCGAAAAGGGGGCGGTTGAGAAAGAAGGTGGCACCGCCTGAAGCAAGCCTCTTAAGCAATACATCGACTTCGTCATTGCCGTTCTTCAGAAGATCGAGATAACGGCCGACCGAACCCTCCTCGATACCGAGCAAGACCATGCGCCGCTCCGCCGCGCGTTGCACCTCCGCATCCTGGTAGATTTGATAGCTACAACCAGTCCGCTTCTGCAGCAACTCAAGCACCGGTTCGAGCCACTTCGGCGCGGAATAGGATGTAGCGAAATCCCGGGGCCGGCCGCTCGACGTCGCATCGAAATAGCGCAGCAGCATTTTCGGGATATCCTGGGCGGGCAAGATCAGGTCGACGAATCCGGTCGCTATCGCCGCGCGGGACATTTCGCTCGCAACCGCTTCTGTGGGATCTTGCGCCACGACCAGGCCGCCACTCTCTTTTACGGCGCGAAGCCCGAGGGTCCCGTGCGACCCATTGCCCGAAAGAATGAGGCAGGCGGTGCGGGCGCCGAACTCGGCCGCCAGGGACCTCAACAACAGATCAAACGCGAACCGGGCGCTGTTCCGAATTAGAGGTTTGAGGACGAGCAGCTTGCCATCTTCAACGGACAATGTGCAGCCGGGCGGCGCGATATATAAATGACCGCGCTGCAACGGCGTCTGATCGATCATCTCTGTGATATTTATCGCCGGATGCGCGCCCAGCAGCTGGGGTGTTATGCGGAGGCCGATCGAATCCAGAGGCTCGATCAATATGAAGGTGAATCCGCGAAGGCCGGACTCCTGTACCAGCTGTCGACAAGCGTCGAGATTCCCCACCGATGCCGCTACAGCAACGACAAAAAGGTCCGATGACCCCGTCGTTAAAGTACGCGGTTCAGAGGATGAATTATCTTGTCGTTCGCCTAGCCCTGTCTTCGGCTGCAAACTCGGTTCGCCTCCTCAAAATCGGGGAAACAGAACCTCATTCGTTCCTGCCAACGCATCCCGCGTTCTTCGCGCCGGAACTCACTCAATGATCCCGGGTCAAGCCCGGATCAGGCGCGATTTTGTAATGTTTTTCTCGAAAGCAGCGTGAGGTCTTTTTTTGGCAACCTTTCGTAGCAACTAGTTTGTCAGACAATTGAAGTGTTTGACGGCGCGCCCTTTCTGACAAGAGATTTCGTCGCATACGGTGTCATGCAGGTGTGTATTAACCATGTTTCGCTTTTTAGATCTACGACTTCAGGCGATTTCGGGTTCACTCGAACACGAAAGTGGTAGCTGAGGCTACCAATCCTGTGCCGTCGTGGGGCAGAACCAAAACCGCTATGCTTGTGTCGGTTACAGCCATCACGGACACACACGAGCATTCACATGGAATCATCACACGGTAAGCGTGTACTCGTTACCGGCGGTGCAGGGTTCGTCGGCAGCTTCCTTTGCGAAAGGTTGGTGCAAGCCGGCCACCAGGTAACCTGCGTTGACAATTTCCATACTGGGAGGCGCGAGAACATCGCCAGGCTGCTGGGGCGACCGAATTTCAGCTTCATTCAGCACGACATAACCCTCCCCATCGATCAAGAGGTCGACCAGATCTACAATCTGGCCTGTCCAGCTTCACCCGTACATTACCAGTACGACCCGGTCCGGACGACGAGAACCAGTGTGATCGGGGTCATAAACATGCTGGATCTCGCCAAACGCGTCGGCGCGACGGTCTTGCAAGCGTCGACGAGCGAGGTGTACGGCGATCCGCTGGTCCATCCCCAAACGGAATCCTATTGGGGGAACGTCAATCCGATCGGTCCGAGAGCTTGCTATGACGAAGGCAAGCGCTGCGCGGAAACCCTGTTGTTCGACTACCACCGGCAGCACGGCCTGCCCATCAAGGTCGCGCGGATCTTCAATACCTATGGACCACGGATGCTCCACAATGACGGTAGAGTGGTGTCCAATTTCGTGGTCCAGGCCCTCCGTGGGGAGCCCATCACGATCTACGGCAGGGGCACGCAGACCCGGTCCTTCTGCTATGTCGATGACATGGTGAAGGCGCTGATGACACTCATGAACAGCTCTGATCACGTTACCGGGCCTATAAACCTCGGTAACCCAGCCGAGATGACGGTACTGGATCTCGCCCAACAGGTGATCAAGTTGAGCGGATCAATATCAAAAATTGTGTTCCGTCCATTGCCCGCCGACGACCCCGTTCGACGCCGGCCGGATATCACCCTGGCAAAGGAACTCCTCGATTGGGTTCCAGTCGTGCCGCTGTCCGAGGGATTGGCCAAGACGGTTCAATACTTCAAGGCGAGTTTGGACGAACAGCTGGTGGAAGAAGACCGCAGAGTGGCTGCCAAGTGACAATTGAACATTAAAGGATGATCAATCCTTGCTGAGCCAATCGATCACGCTGCCTGAACGACAGGAACCCGCCGCCGCGCGCCAGTATGACCTGGGCGGCAAACGCATCTGGATCGCAGGCCACAAGGGTATGGTCGGCAGTGCAATTGCGCGACGGCTGGGAGCCGAGAGCTGCGAAGTCATGACCATCGACCGCACGTATGTCGACCTGCGACGGCAGGTCGATACCGAGAGGTGGATGGAACGGGCCCGCCCGGATGTCGTGGTGGTGGCAGCCGCAAAAGTCGGCGGAATCCACGCGAACTCCGCCTATCCGGCCGATTTTCTCTACGACAACATGGCGATCGAGGGAAATATCATCAGGGCCGCCTTCAACACGGGCGTCGACAAGCTGCTGTTCCTCGGCTCGTCATGCATATATCCGCGCAATGCCGAGCAACCAATCAGAGAAAGCGCCCTCCTGACGGGACCGCTCGAGCCCACCAATGAGTGGTATGCCATTGCCAAGATCGCAGGCATCAAATTGTGCCAGGCATACAGCAGGCAATACGGGAAGAACTTCATCTCGGTGATGCCGGCGAATATCTATGGTCCGGGCGACAACTTCCACTATGAGAACAGTCATGTTCTGGCGGCGTTGTTGCGCCGCTTTCACGAGGCCAAGAGAGATCGGCACCACTGCGTGACGGTGTGGGGCACCGGCAGACCGCGCCGGGAGTTCATATACGTAAACGACGTCGCGGATGCCTGCGTCTTTGCGCTCCGGCGGTACAGCGGCGACACGCCCATCAACATAGGTACCGGCGCGGACATATCGATCGCGGAGCTCGCGAACACGATTCGAGAAATCGTGGGTTATGACGGGAAGATTGAGTTCGATCCGGCGCGGCCAGACGGCATGCCCAGGAAGGTCATGGACGTGTCCAAACTGCGTGAGATGGGCTGGGCCGCGCCGACCGCTCTGAAGGACGGCTTGGAGCAATTCTACGACTGGTTCCTGTCATGTGCGGCCGACCCGTCGCAGCTGCGCGTATGAAGCATTGCAGGAACGACCAGGCAATCGCCGAATGTCTCGATTGGAGGGTGGCTTGACCAGCGCGAAGCGAGCGTTAATCACCGGGGTCACCGGACAGGATGGCGCCTATCTTGCCGAGCTGCTGCTCAGCAAGGGATACGAAGTCCATGGGGTGAAACGCCGTTCATCGTCGTTCAACACCAGCCGAATCGACCATCTCTACGTTGATCCGCACGAAGAATTGGCGCCGTTCAGGCTGCACTATGGCGAGATGACCGACGCCACCAATCTGATTCGACTGGTGCAGGAGATCCAGCCGCACGAGATCTACAACCTCGCGGCCCAGAGCCACGTGCAAGTCAGCTTTGAAACGCCGCAGTACACGGGAATGGCTGACGGATTGGGGACGCTCAATATCCTCGAAGCCATTCGAATTCTCGGCCTCAAGAATACCCGGTTTTATCAGGCGTCGACTTCAGAGCTCTATGGCAACAGCCCGCAGGTGCCACAGTCGGAGACGACACCATTCCGACCGCGCTCCCCCTATGCTGCTGCGAAGCTCTATGCATATTGGGCCACGGTAAACTACCGCGAGGCATACGGACTTCACGCCAGCAACGGCATCCTGTTCAATCACGAGAGCCCGCTTCGCGGTGAAACTTTCGTCACGCGAAAGATAACCCGCGGCGTGGCTGCCATTGAGCTGGGCATGGCGGACCGGATCTACCTCGGCAACCTGGATGCCAAGCGCGACTGGGGTCACGCCCGTGACTACGTAGAAGGCATGTGGCGGATGCTTCAGCAGGCGCAGGCGGACGACTATGTCCTCGCAACCGGCGAATCGCACAGTGTCCGGGAGTTCGTCGAGCACGCATTCGATCACGTAGGGCGCAAGATCAATTGGCGCGGAACGGGCGTTGAAGAAGTGGGCGTGGATTGCAAGACGGGCCGGATCGTCGTGGCCATAGACCCGCGGCATTTTCGCCCGACGGAAGTTGAATTCCTGCTCGGCGATGCGAGCAAGGCCCGGCAATGCCTGGGCTGGCGTCATCGCACCGGCTTTCACGACCTGGTTTCGGAAATGGTGGAGGCGGATCTCGCCGCGGTTGCCCTCGAGGCAGATGTTCGGGGCTCAACCAAAGGCGAGACCCGAATCCTCAAGTATTTCGCCAGTCCCGAAAATCTACAGCGTCGGCCGCGCTTGCAGGTTGGCGAGTAGCCTCTGGCGGCGTTATCGAAGCAGGCGAAGGCGGTGCGTCAGAGGCGGCAGAAGCGCGAAGCAGGCGCCGGCCCAGCCGGCGGCGGCGTCAGCGGCATCCATCGTTCGGCCGGGAGAAAAATCTTGGCCGATCTCGAGGAGCACAGCCAGCACGCATAGGAAGGCGAACAGCAACAATGCGCCGCGGGTGGTTCTGAACACCGCGGATCCGACGGCCGCCAGGATCAGGTAGGCGACGAAATGCTCCAGCTTATCGTTCATGAGCGCCGGCACGAATTGACCGGGCAGGAGACTGACGACGATGAGCCCGAGAACCCCGATGCCAAAGGTCAGGTTCAGGACGGAACGCATTTCGGCTGCTGACCAAAGCTCCAAGACTCTCGGCCGTGACGGCGTCTTTCGCATGCTCAATCCCTCCGGGTGGAGAGGATTGTGTCACGGGCACGGCGGCCCGGTTTAGTGCTATAGCGGTCTACATCCAAAGCGGTATCCGGGAGATTACCCGAATGGCGAGGGCGGCGCGGAAGTCAGGGGTGCGCTAGGCTGTGCTTCTACGGCAATGCTCAGAGCTGTGCGAGGAAGCTTGGTATCGGACTTGGAGGGCAAGGTCGCCATTGTTACCGGCGGAGGGAGCGGGGTTGGCAGCGCGATCGGCCTTGCTCTCGCCGCTGCGAAAGCAAGCGTATGTCTCATCGGCCGCACGCGGCGTCATTTGGAGAGCGTGGCAAACGAGGTCCATTGTCGTGGGGGTATCGCGTACGTTTACCCCACCGATATCGCGAACGACGCCGAACTCGATGCCCTTGTCCGCACTCTCGAACGAGAGCACGGCCGTGCCGATATTCTTGTGCAAAACGCCGCGATACACCATTCGGCGTCCGTCGAGAAGGCGGCGCTAGCGGATTTGGACCTGCACTATCGGACCAACCTTCGCGCGCCGTATGCGTTGACGCAGGAGCTGCTCCCGATGTTGAAGGCTCAGCGCGGGCAGGTTGTGTTCATCAATTCCAGCAGCGGCGTATCGGCAAAACCGATGACAAGCCAGTACGACGCGACCAAGCATGCGCTCCGGGCGTTTGCGGACAGTCTGCGCGGCGAAGTGAACGCAGCAGGCATAAGGGTGACGAGCGTCTATCTCGGCCGCACAGCGAGCGAGATGCAACGGAACATTCACCAGGCGGGCAAGATGCCGTATCAACCGGAAAGAATGTTGCAGCCGGAAGATATCGCCTCGGTGGTTCTAAATTGCCTGATGCTGCCGCCGACGGCGGAAGTCACGGACATCCACATTCGGCCGATGATTCCGAACGCGGCGCCAATCCGGCATGAGAAGAGTCGGTTGCAGTTAGAGCTGCGTTAGGCGCCGGTAGTGCCGGCGACCTTCCGCAGAGGAGCCGTCTCTGTCGGTACAGCAAGGTCCAGACCGACCTCGGCTTGGCCTTCAACCTTCTCCAGCCAGGCTTCGCGCCACCAAGAATAGATGCTTCTCGGGCAGAACATTCGACACGAACTGTAACGGGACTTGCACCACACATGCTCAAGAATGACGGCCGGCGTCCGAAGGTACGACATCTTTCCGGATTTTTCGTCGATGAACCGGTGAATCCGGTCCCTGACCCGATAGAGACCGCCGCAGAACGGCACCATTTCGGCATCGAAGAACAGGCCGGCGTGCTTGTTGTTCTTGTCCAGTGTGGCGATGATGTCGTTATAGGACTTCACACGCACCAGGTCGCCCGACGCCAAACCCAAAGGCTCGACTTTCGTCCCGGGTACGGCATCGCCCGTTCCGTATCGACGCGGGAACGGCACCCCGCCCCAGATCGACTGCAAACGATCATAAAGCCAGTGGAGCGCCGGTGCGATCCGCGCAAGCTTTGGATGGGTCGAGTGAGCATAGGAGGCATAGAAGAAGCCGCAGATCAGGCGGCCGATTGTGACGTTGCCGGACCGGTAATCCTGAAGGTACTGCAAGACGTTCCACCACCGCAGGCGCGAGGTGTAGCGCGGCAGCTCGGTCGCCTGGCAGAAGTACCGGACGTCCGGAGTTTCGTCGCCCGACCGGGTGGCAGTCCAAACGTGCCGCTCCGAGCACGCTGAACGAGAGGGAGAGGGCGCCTGCCGAGCGCCGCGAGACGTGCCCATTCCTGCAGCATCAGACTTCGGCTTCAGCCATGCTTCCTTCCAGAAGAGCAGGCAAGCAGCCTGACAACCTCCGTGGGCGCTCCCATCGCAGCGCAGGTCGAGATGGATACCATTGGGAAGCCAGCGGCCACCGGTCAGAGTCGCCGTGTCGCACGTCTTATGTGCGCTCTTGTAGACCCTGAACGAGCGCCCGCAGAATTGAAACATCTCAGGCATGAAGGGCAGTCCTTCCATCTGCCCTTCCGAATCAAGTGTCCTGAGTATTTCCTCTTTGCTGCGGACTTCGACCCAATCCCCAACTTTCAACGTCATAGTCCGCTCCCCGAAGCCAAGCGATAGATCCCATAGTCCGTGCATACGACTGCGGCTGCGAGAAGCCGCTGCTGGGAAGTAAGAGCGCTCCGGGGAAAACGGTCATCCCCATCTTTCGGCGTACTGCCCTCAATTGATCCGCTGAGGTACGCTCTGTCACCGACTGAAGTATGGCTCGTTCAGGAAAGAGCGCACGCGACATGGCGACCGATGCTAGCCCGACACTGAAGCACAGCATGTTGCGCGGCGGGGTCGCCAAGCTCTGCGGACAAGGGCTCAACTTTGCCCTGCGTGTCGCATTCATGGTTACCTTGGCGAGGCTGTTGTCGCCGCGTGACTTTGGCCTGGTCGCAATGGCAACCGTCATCACCGGCATCTATGGCCTGTTTTCGACAGCCGGCCTCTCATCGGCGACGGTACAGAAGGCCACCATCACCGATGAGCAGATCTCGACCTTGTTCTGGATCAATGTCCTGGTAGGTCTTGCGCTGACGGCCGTTACCGTGGTCAGCGCTCCGGCAATTGCGATGTTCTATGGCGAGCCAAGGTTGCTGCCAATCACCGCAGCCCTTGCTGCAGGTTTCGCATTCACCGGTCTGGGCGTCCAACATATCGCACTGTTGCAGCGCTCCCTCCGGTACTTTGCCATAGCCTCAATCGAAACACTCTCTCAGCTTGTCAGCACCGCCGTCGGAATAGGGTTGGCCTTTGCCGGGTATGGCTATTGGGCTCTGATCGCGGCATCGCTGGCCTTGCCGGCCACAATGACTATCTGTGCTTGGATCGCGGTTCGCTGGGTTCCAAGCAGGCCATGCTGGAATGCGGACATCGGTGCCATGCTCCGATTCGGCGGCACGATCACAGTGAACAACCTGGTGGTCTATCTCGGCTACAACTTCGAAAAGATCCTGCTCGGACGAATCTGGGGACCAGAGGCCTTGGGACTCTACGGGAGAGCCTATCAGCTCATCAGCATGCCGACGGATTATCTGAACGGCGCTATCGGGAGCGTGGCTTTCTCCGCTTTGTCCCGGATCCAGGAAGAGCCCGCCAAATTGAAGAGATATTTCCTGAAAGGGTACTCCCTGACGGTCTCAATAACCGTCCCGATCACGGTATTCTGCGGGCTGTTCGCCGACCAGATCATCTTGATCGCACTCGGACCCGAGTGGTCGGACGCGGCGGAAGTCTTCCGCTTGCTGGCGCCGACCGTGCTCGTATTTGCCATTATCAATCCGTTCTCCTGGCTCTTGCTCTCGCTCGGGCTGCAGGGGCGAAGCCTGAAAGTCAGTTTGGTCCTGGCGCCCATCGTCATGGGAGCCTACTGCGTTGGCTTGCCATTCGGTCCCAACGGGGTCGCCTTGGCATATTCCACTGCAATGGTTCTCTGGGCGACGCCCCATATCCTCTGGTGCATCAAAGGCACGGGAATCTCGTTTGGGGACATCGCCCAAGCATTGCGTCAGCCGCTGCTCGCTGGAGCTGTCGCCGCGCTCGGTGCGTGGTTCCTTGATGAAGTGTTGGACGCTCAGCTCGGCCAGTATGGGCGCCTGATCATTGGTGGAGCGGCGATGGTCGGCCTCTATTTCCTCTTCCTGCTGATCATTTTCGGCCAGAAGGCCGTCTACATCGATCTCGCCAAGGGTCTCAGAGGGGCCATTTTCGGCGGTGTCGAGAGCAAGGCGTCCACGCCCTGATGCGCCAGCGCCCGTATTTCCTGCTTTCCTACAAAAGGGGTAGTTGGTTTGCACTATATGTGAAGATGCTTGTACCGGAGCTGACTCTTAGAGTCTCAGCGTCTGGAAGCAGAGGTGAAAGAGGAGGTTGCCATTAAAGTTCTGGTCACAGGGCATCTTGGCTATATCGGGACCGTGATGGTTCCTGCCCTTCTCAACGCCGGTCACCAAGTCGTGGGATGCGACGTCGACCTCTACGAACGGTGCACCTACCAGCCGGGCGGGCGGATTGCGGACGTCGTCAACATCGACCAAGACATCCGCGATCTAACGGCCCATGACCTCGCCGGATTTGATGCGATCATTCATCTCGCGGCCCTGTCGAACGATCCGCTCAGTGATCTCGACGCCGAGCTCACATACGAGATTAACCATCGCGCGACTGTAAGGCTGGGCATTCTGGCGAGGGCAGCCGGTGTTCGTCGGTTTCTTTTCGCCTCATCGTGCAGCAGCTATGGCCGCGCCGGTTCCGACTTGATTGATGAAGACGGAGCGCTTAACCCGGTCACACCCTACGGCCAGTCGAAGGTCTGGTCCGAGAGAGACCTCGCGGCCTTGGCCAGCAGCAGCTTTTGCCCGACCTTCATGCGTCTCGCGACGGCGTACGGAGTATCGCCTCGTCTCCGGCTCGATGTTGTGCTGGACAACCTGGTGGGCTGCGCGACAACCTCCGGCGTGATCCGGATGCAATCCGATGGATCGCCCTGGCGTCCCATCATTCATATAGAAGACATCGCGTGGGCCTTCGTCACGATGCTGGAAGCGCCGGAAGACAAGATACGCAACCAGGCTTTCAACGTGGGGCGTAATGACCATAACTATCGCATTGGCGAGATCGCAGAAGTGGTCTCGAAGGTCGTGCCGGGGTCCAATATCGCGTATGCGGAGGGCGCTGGACCAGATACGAGGTCGTACCGTGTCCGGTTCGATAAGATAACCACGGCATTTCCTGGGTTCAAACCGCGCTGGGATGTGGAGAGTGGGGCAGAACAACTGTTCGCATCATTCGGCGCTTCTGGATTGACCCAAGAAGAGTTCGGAAGCTCGCGCTTCATAAGAATCCTTCAGATCAAAGAACTCCTTGCGGCTGGAATTCTAGACAGCACGTTGCGCCGCCAGAGAGTTCATTCCCTGCCGATGGCAGTCGGTGCATTTGCCGGAAGAAACTAAGGTCTTCTCGGTATTTCAAGAAGGGACAGCGCCATCTACTCCCTCGATAACGCTGCCTCAACCGATCAGCAAGGGAAGGCAATCTATTCCCTCGCGGCAGAGATATTTCCCATCTGCCGCAGCATAACCGGCAATGGCGTGCGTCAGACCCTGGCGCGACTTGCGCAGGAGATTCCGCTCGAGATCCATGAGGTCCCGTCCGGCACGAAAGTCTTCGACTGGACCATTCCATTGGAATGGAATGTACGCGACGCCTACATAAAGAACGGTCGGGGAGAGCGCGTCGTCGATTTCAACGCTTCCAGCCTGCATGTGCTCAATTACAGCACGCCGGTGCGCCAGACGATGTCGTTGGCTGAACTCAAGGAACATCTGTTCACCTTGCCGGATCAGCCGGATGCGATTCCGTATCGGACATCCTATTACGAAGAACGATGGGGCTTCTGCCTGACGCATGACACCCTTGAGGAGCTGCATGACGGCACTTATGAGGTCTACATTGATTCAGAGCTGAAGCCGGGCAGCCTCACTTATGGTGAATACCTATGTCCGGGCGAATCGGAGGAAGAGATCCTCCTGTCCGCGCATATTTGCCATCCGTCGCTGGCCAACGACAACTGTTCGGGTTTGGCTCTTCTGACTCACCTTGCGCGCGCCGTTGGCGCCCGGGAGAACCACTTCAGTTACCGGTTCTTGTTTGCACCCGGCACGATAGGATCAATCGCCTGGCTCGCCGCCAATGAAGAGCGGCTGTCGCGCATCAAGGGTGGACTGGTCGTCTCTTGCGTCGGCGATGGCGGCGGCCCGACATACAAAGAGAGCCGACAGGGCAATGCCGAGATTGACCGGGTGATGAAGACCATTCTGAGAGAGAGGTCGCCATCCGCAACGGTCTTGGAATTCAGTCCGTACGGCTATGATGAGAGGCAGTTCTGCTCGCCGGGGTTCAATTTGCCGATAGGGCTCTTCCAACGAAGCCAGTTCGGGCAGTTTCCGGAATATCACAACTCAAGAGACAATCTCTCTTTCATAGCCCCGGAGCACCTGGAAGAGTCGTATCGACTGATATCCGAGACTCTGCAGATCCTGGACGGGAACTATACGCCCATCAGCACCAATCCGAAGTGCGAGCCCCAGTTTGGTCGCAGGAACCTTTATTCCACGATCGGCGGAGCAAAGGAGTCGGCCGCTCGCAACATGGCGCTGTTCTGGGTGATGAACCTTGCGGATGGAAGGCACTCACTCCTGGACATTGCCGAACGCGCAAAGATGTCGTTCTGGGAGATTGCCCAGGCGGCGGAAAGACTTCACCAACAGGGATTGATCGTCACGTCGCGGCAATAGCCGTAGAGTCGCTAGAAGGGTGACGTTTCGAAATCCGGCCAAGCGCGATCCTTCTCCGAGATCGCAGCCACCTGCAATGGCCATTCGAAGCCGAACTGCGGATCGTTGAATCTCAAGCCTGCGGCATGGGTGGGCGAATAGTACTCTGAAATGAGGTATTCGACCTCTGTGTCGTCCCGCAAGGTCTGAAATCCATGCGCGAAGCCAGGTGGGACATAGAGCTGTAGTCGATTCTCCGGCGTCAGTTCGAATGCCCGCCATTGCTTGAAGCAAGGTGAATCGGATCGAAGGTCGACGATGACGTCGAGCATGGCTCCCCTCCGACACGAAACGACTTTCGCCTCGGTGAATGGCGGACGTTGGAAGTGCATGCCGCGCACGGTCCCTCGCTGCTTCGAGCAAGAACGGCTGTGTTGCACAAACGGCAGGTCCAGCTGGTGCTCGGAAAACTCGCGCTTACAATAGACCCGGCTGAAGGAGCCGCGGGCGTCCTCTGCAGGTTCCGGAGCTATGATCCATGCACCGGGCAATGCGGTTTCAGCGAAGCGCATGGCGTCGCGGAAGGCGGATTGCGAGTGGGTAGACCGGGGATGTGAGCCTGAGGATGGATTCCATGCGTCTATCGATCCGCGCTCGACCCTTCGATCGGGCGGCTGCCGGCGACGGAGCTCCAGCGCCTTGCCGCGCCAGCCAGCGCACCGACGATCCTTTCGAACGTGTCGCTGTGTTGGAACAGGTAGCCGATGGGGGGAAGAATCATGGTTGCCGGTTGGCGACTCAAGGAGTAGCGCAATAGCTTAAGTGCCAGCCGCATATCTCCGCGCAGGGCATTCGATAGGAAACCCCAATAGGCCCGATCCGAAAGCGCCCGACGTGCCATTCGGCGCAGACGCCTGGCATCATCCAATTGCTGACCTTCATTGGCAAAGAAGCTCTCAAAAGCGTCCTCCCAATGAAGATTCCAAGCATGACAGTCGATCAGCGAGGCGCTGCGATTGGTTGGGTGCACCCTTCGAATACCCTGGATCGCATCCGTCATCGCCGCCTGACCGACGCATGAGAACCGAAGCCATATTTCAAGGTCGGACGTGTGCGGCAGATTCTGGCGATAGTATCCCACGCGCTTTTGCGCCGCGGTCCTGACAATGGCCGTGGTTCCGGCGATCATGAACCGCGATGCATCCGGCCGGCCGGTGCGGCAGAGAACCTCCCGCAGCTGGCGACCGGACAGGATCTGCCAATTGCCCTCGCTGGTCTCGAGGTCCGGGCGACGCTTCGGACTATCGGAGTCAATCACGAACTCGCGGCCGAACGTCAGGTTAACGTCGTCATTACGCTCCATGAAGGTGATGGCGCGCCTGAGGCTGCCCGGCGCCAGCATGTCGTCGGAGCACAGGATCATGAAGTAGTCGGCGCGTGCGAGGTCTATACCCTCGTTGAACGAGGCGAGATGGCCAAGGTTCTTCTGGTGCTCGACGACTTCAACCCGGCGATCCTCGGAAGCCAATCGTCGGGCTACCGCCAAGCTATCGTCCGTCGAGGCGTTGTCGATGATAATGACCCGGGCATCGGCAATTCCCTGACTGAGAATGCTGGAAACGCATCCGCGCAGGAACCGTCCATACTGGTAATTCGGTACAACGACGTCGATGCTGGCCATGGAATGTCTAGCCGACGAAAGGGTGCCCCTACCGGCAATTGCAGAGCCGTCCAGTGCTCTTCTTCGAGGGATTCATACATTACCAGCCGCCGGACTTCGCCTAATACTTAAGGTGATATCCCTTGCTCGGAATGGCAACTACCCGGCCGGCCGCTCTCCAATATAGTTCACCGATACGGAGAGGGGAGACACATGAAGGTAAGGTCCATTCAAAGGCCGACGGCGATTCCGGTGGTTGGATCAGGTTCGTGCCGGATCTGCGGAGCTCCTCTCCGCCGGAGCTTAGTGGACTTGGGCATGTCTCCACTCTGCGAGAGCTTTCGAAGCCTCGATCAGCTCGACGAAATGGAAGCATATTATCCGCTCCATGCTCTCGTCTGTGAATCCTGCTTCCTCGTCCAGATCAGTCAGTACGTTCGTCCGGAAAGCATCTTCCGGGAATACGCATACTTCTCGTCCTACTCCACTTCCTGGTTGGCGCATGCGGAGCGCTACTGCCGGATGATCACCGAGCGGCTCTCGCTCAATCGCGACAGCCTGGTGGTCGAGCTCGCCAGCAACGACGGTTACCTGCTGCAGTATTTTCTGAAGCTCGATGTGCCGGTCCTTGGTGTCGAGCCCGCGGTCAATGTTGCGAAGCTGGCGATCGACAAGGGAATTCCAACGCGCATGGAGTTCTTCAGTCGCGCATTGGCCGAGAAGATGGTGGCGGACGGCACTCGGGCGGACTTGATTGTCGGCAACAATGTGCTCGCACAAGTGCCTGACTTGAATGACTTCGTGTCCGGCATGGCGCTGTTGTTGAAGCCGGAGGGCATCATCACGCTCGAATTTCCGCATCTCCTGTGCCTCATGGAGAGCACGCAATTCGACACGATCTACCACGAACACTTCTCGTACTTCTCTCTGAACACCGTGGGGCGGCTGGTCGCACGGCACGGGCTGAAGCTTGTCGATGTGGATGAGATTTCCACCCACGGAGGATCTCTCCGCGTCTACCTGGCGCGATCCGACAGCACGTTCCGACCGTCGGCGGCCGTCTCCGCTCTGCTGGATCGGGAGCGCGAGTACGGATTGTGCGACATCGCAACCTATTCATCCTTCGCCACCAGAGTGAAGCGCTTGAAGCGCTCTCTCCTCTCCTACCTCATTGCGGTGAAGGACGAAGGCAATGTCGTCTGCGGGTACGGCGCGCCCGGCAAGGGGAACACGCTGCTGAACTACTGCGGCATCGGTACCGACTTCCTTGACTTCACCGTTGATCGCAATCCTTACAAGCACGGTCGGTTCACGCCCGGGATGCATATTCCAATCCGTCGGCCTGAGGCGATCGACGAGATAGAGCCGAACTACATCTTGATCCTTCCATGGAACCTGAAGACCGAAATTATCCAGCAAATGCGCCATGTGGCGGATTGGGGCGGCAAGTTCATCGTGCCCATTCCGCATGTTGAGGTCATCGATCCGAGAGAGGCTCTGACATGAAGGTGGTGCTCTTCTGCGGCGGGCTTGGCACTAGGATTCGCGAGTATTCCGAGGCGGTTCCGAAGCCGATGATTCCGGTCGGCAACCAGCCGATCCTGTGGCATTTGATGCAGTACTACAGCAAGTATGGACACACCGACTTCGTACTGTGCCTCGGGTACAAGGCAAACGTCGTCAAGGAGTTCTTCCTCAATTATCGGGCGCATGCCTACGCTGACTGTGTCGTGTCGGGCTTCGGGACGAACGTCGAACTGCTGCGCGAACCGGTGCAGGACTGGCGGGTTGCACTCATCGACACCGGAGTCTGGCGCAATATCGGCGAACGGCTGATGGCGGTGCGAGATCAAGTGCAAGGCGAGGAGATGTTCCTCGCCAACTACAGCGACGGACTATCGGATGTCGATCTCGATGCCATGGTCGAGCATTTCAAGCGAAGCGGCAAGATCGGCTGCTTTCTTGCAATTCGTCCGCCGCTGACATTCCATCTCGCGGACATAAACCCTGACGGCAGCGTGCGCGACATCCGCCCTTCCGAGGGCGCGGACCTCTGGATCAATGGCGGATTCTTCCTCTTCCGGAGAGAGATATTCGACTACATTCGCGAGGGTGAAGAACTGGTGCTTGAGCCGTTCCAGCGTCTGATCAAGGACGATCAACTCGAGGCCTACAAGCACGAGGGATTCTGGCGCGCCATGGACACGCTGAAAGACAGACAGGTGCTCGAGGATATGGTGCAGCAAGGAAATATGCCTTGGCGAGGCCGAACGCGAATCGACGCCGGTCCGAAGGACGTGCTCACCGCAATACGATGAAGCGACTTGAAATCGTGAGGCCGGGAGAGAGGGCTACGCTCCTCTGCATCGGCGCACATTCGGATGACATCGAGATCGGCGCCGGCGGAACGATTTTGAGCTGGCTTCGAGCCGGTGTCATTCTCGATGTGCATTGGTGCGTCCTGAGCGCAGCGGGTGCGCGCGGCTTGGAGGCAAGGGCGTCTGCCGAGCAGTTCCTCGCCGGCGCGGCGAGTGTGAATGTCGAGCTCGCGGATTTCGAAGACAGCTACTTCCCGTATCTTGGCGGTGCAGTCAAGGGTTGGATGCAAGGGCTCAAGGAACGGGTGGATCCGGATATTGTCCTCACGCACCGAGCGACGGATGCGCATCAGGACCACCGCGAGCTCTGCCAGCTGACGGCCAATGCGTTTCGAGACAACCTGATCCTCGAGTATGAGATCCCCAAATGGGATGGGGATCTGGATAAGGCAAACATCTACGTTCCTCTGCAGGCAAGCGTGCTCGATCAGAAGATCGAGCTTCTGATGAAGCATTTCGGGTCACAACGTTCGAAACTATGGTTTGACGATGAGACTTTCCGGTCGCTTGCAAGATTGCGCGGCATGGAGTGCAGGGCGCCGGATCGCTATGCGGAAGCGTTCGTCATCCGGAAAGCCGTGCTCAACTGACTGACGTGCAGGATCGCTTGGGGTTGCTTGATATCGCAATACACCGCTCGCTCCGACAAAGCGCGGCGTCGTTCCAGAGGCCCGGTCTAGCGTGCGGATAGCCGTCTACGCCCACCTTCATCGGAGTAAGATCGCTCCGACCGGCGTTGGGCAGCATCTGATCCATATGATAAGCGGCCTGTCCAAGAGGCCCGATATCGAGTGTCGGGTTGTCGCCCCGCGCGATGAGTTGGACAACCAAAGCCGGATCCCGGAAGGCAGCCCGCTTGCCGGTATGCCGGTCCGTGGCTTGCCATTCGGCCGACGGTGGTTGGAGGCGAGTTGGCGGTACCTCGGGGCTCCGGCCATAGACCGCTGGAGTGGGCCGGCGGACTGGATCTATTCTCCGACCGAAGTCTATGTGGCTACGCGCAGCGCCCGTCTGGCGATCACCGTGCACGATCTGCATGCGTTCGAGCCGGACCTTCCGTGGTCCAGAACGGCTGAGCACCAGGCCTTCCGTGCGCGCTGGGAGCGTACGATGACGCCTATACTTCAGCGGGCGGCGTGCATTGTGACCGTCTCGGAATTCACCCGCGGGCGGCTTCGTGCCCTGCTGGGCGTCGATCCGCAACGGGTCGCGGTTGTCGGCAACGGTGTCGATCCGCTCTATCTGGAGGCGCCGAGCGGGGCAATAGACACTCCTTCCGACGTATCACCTTATGTCTTGGTCGTCGGTGGCTTAACCAGAAGAAAGGGCGGCGACCTTATTTTGCGACTCGCCGCGGTATTGGCGCGCGAACTCCCGCAAATGCGCGTTGTTGTAGCGGGAACGGGCGAGCAGGAGCTGGTTGATGCGGCCCGTCGCCATGGAAATGTGACCCTTTTGCCGCACGTACCAACCCGCACCCTGGTCGGGCTGCTTCATGGGGCAACGGCGGCCCTATGTTTATCCCGCTATGAAGGGTTCGGGATGCCGGTGCTCGAAGCTATGGCAGCGGGGGCGCCGGTGATCGCGTCGCGATGCGGCGCCTTGCCCGAAGTCGTCGCTGATGCCGGCATTCTGGTGGATGGCGAGGACTCCCACAAGGTCGCAGAGGCGATCGCTTGGCTTTCCGCGGATCCGGGAGCTCGGGAAGAATACCGTCGCCGCGGCAAGGCGCGCGCGGAGGCAAGCAGCTGGGATCGTTGCGTCGACCGCCTGCTGCGATCCCTCAAAGAGCGTTAGCCATCCTATAAAGTGCCAGCCCAGCCCATTGCCGCGGCGCACTCATCAAGATGACTAGCCAATATGATATCCGATCGTGGCCGACCTACTTCTTTTCGACTATCTGATGCCCAGAATTAGTGAGTAGGTCGCGCAGACCGCAAATCGCATGATGCTTCGTGTTGTCACTGCGACGAGAGCATCGGGGAATATGCGGGACCTGGCGCTGCACTGCATCAATTCACTTCTTCTCTCGATCGTCTTGATCTCTTCGATGATCAAGTTCGCGCCGGTCGTCGGCCTGGTGGACCTGCCGTCAGGCCGAAAGCAGCACAGTGGGACGGTTCCGCTGGTTGGGTCGGCGCTGTTCGTTGCGTTTGCGGCGGCGTTGATCCTGGCCGACCCAAGGCCGGGAGCGATGGCGGGGCTCCTGTCAGGGCTCACGCTGCTTGTCATTACCGGGATCCTGGATGATCTCTACGACCTCAGGGCTTCGTTCAAGATGGTCGCACAGGTTGTCTCCGTATGCCTGATGACCATCCCCGATCAGATGGTCATTTCGCGTCTCGGACTTTTTCCTGGAGAGCCGGCGATCACGCTCGGGTTGGCCATACCGCTGACCGTTTTCGGGCTTGTCGGCTTCATCAATGCAATGAACATGATGGATGGGGTCGACGGCCTCGCCGGGACGCAATCTGTCGTTCTGTTGGGCTGGTTTGCGGTGATGGCGGCACTCGTCGATTCGCCGGGTGATCTGTCATTGTCGCTGCTCGGCAGTTTCTGTGTGCTTGGTTTTCTCGGATATAATCTGCGACACCCATGGCGGGAGCGCGCCGCGGCATTTCTGGGAGATGCCGGCAGTATGATGCTGGGGGCCATAATTGGCTATCTCGCCATCGCCCTCTCACAGCACGCGGCGGCGCGGCCGGTGTCTCCGGTGACCGCTTTGTGGGTCTGTTCGCTTCCGACGATCGACACGCTCAGCTTGATCGCGCGCCGAACCGCTTCCGGGGTCAGTCCGTTCTCTGCCGACCGCCGGCATCTGCACCATTTGCTGCTGGATAGCGGCTTGAGCGTCCGGCAGGTGGTTGCGACCATGGCTTTCGCCAGTGTGGTGCTCGGCGGCATAGGCGTTGTCGGCTGGTATATGGGGATTCCCGATCCGGTGATGCTGATCGGCCTGATCGTCCCCGTCGGACTGCACAGCTGGTTCGTCATCCGGCGCGACAAGCATTCCAACTGGGTGTCGCGCGCTGACCCGCTGGCTGGCAACGGTGCCGTCCCGCTTGAGCATCCGTCACCAGGATCCTCACCGGCGAGGATCGGATAGCGGCTGCATGACGTACCTCGTCGCTCAACTTGGCGCTCGTATGCACTACGCCGTTCCACGTATATTGCATGAGGCTGGGGAACTTGAGCGCTTCTTCACCGATCTTTGCGCAGTGCGCGGCTGGCCGGAATGGTTCTGCTCCCTGCCGGTGTCGCAGCGGATCGCCAGTTTGCGGCGAATTTCAGGGCGACTTCCCAAGGACGTTCCGACCCGACAAATAACCGCCTTCAATACGCTTGGCGTTCGATATGCCTATCGACGCCGGCGGGCGCGGTCTCGCCAGGATTTTGCGCGAGCGTTCCTATGGGCGGGGCGAAGCCTCTGCAAAAAGGTGGTCTCCCACGGTTTCGGCGATGCGCGTGGGGTCTATGTATTCAACACGGCAGGCCTGGAGCTGCTGGAGGCCGCGCGGGATCGTGGTTACAGCACCGTGTTGGAGCAAACGATCGCCCCGCTTCGAACGGAACATACGCTGGTCGAACTGGAGCGCGAGCGATTTCCGCATTGGCAAAGCCCAGTCCGCCTGTCCGGCGAGTTCAAGGAGCTCGTCGAACGCGAGGAAGAGGAATGGAAGCATGCCGACGTGATTCTCTGCGGATCGCCGTTTGTCCGCGACAGCGTTGCGGCCTGCGGCGGACCGAGCGAACGGTGTGTTGTCGTTCCCTACGGAATCGACCAGAGATTCCATAGTCTTCCTCGGCCGAGACATCCCGGGCCGCTTCGCGTGCTCACGATCGGCGCCGTGGGGTTGCGGAAAGGCTCACCCTATGTCCTTGCCGCCGCGAAGGCCCTGGGCAAAAACGCGACTTTTCGAGCTGTTGGCGCATTTGAATGTGCGGCAGGCGCAGTTGAAGAGCTGGCAAGCTGCGTCGAGTTGACCGGAGCTGTCACCCACGCGGAAGTGCGCTCGCATCTGGCATGGGCCGATGTCTTCCTATTGCCGTCCTTGTGCGAAGGTTCTGCGACGGTCATCTACGAGGCTCTTTCCGCTTCTCTGCCGGTCATCTGTACGCCGAATTGCGGAAGCGTCGTGCGGGATGGTGTCGACGGATTCATTATTCCTCCTCGAGACAGCGATGCCATCGTCGATGCGGTCTCGCGGCTGTCGCAGGATCCCGCTCTTCGCCTTGAAATGGCAAACAGCGCGCGCGCCAGGGCCCAAGCCTACGACCTTCGAGCATATGGCGGTGCACTGCTAAATGCGCTTGAGATGTCGGGTGGCGGGCGGCGCTCGCGATACTCATACCGGAACTAGCATGCGAATTTGCAACATCATACAGTGCGCGAATCTTGGTGGTATGGAGAAAAGCAGCCTTACGCTGCTGGTCGAGCTGAAAGCGCGCGGGCACGAGGTCGAGCTGTTGTCGCTGAATCCGTTGGAAGGATTGCGGCCTCTCCTCGACAAACACAGCATCCCGGCCGAAGGGCTGAGTTATCGGGGCGCCGGCGGCTGGCGCAGTGTGAGTTCCTTCAAATCGCGTCTCACCAAAGTCGACTGTGACGCGATATTGATGACCGGCCACAATCTTTTGGCCACGGAGGCACTGGGCGGATTTAAAACCGGCCGCCGCGTCCTCAGCATTCACTTTCACCATTTCGGAGTGAAGCCGCGCTGGATGTGGTCGCTGATTTATCGGCGGGCGTTGACAAAATTCGACTCGATCGCGTTTCCATCGGATTTCATTCGAGCGGAGGCAGAGGCGATCTTCCCGGCCATAAGGCCGATCGCACATACCATCGGATGCCCCGTGGAGCTGTTCGAGCCGGCCACCTTGGCCGAAAAGCAGCGGGCGCGCCGCAGCCTGGGGTTACCCGAAACCGCGCAGATCGTCGGCAATGCCGGCTGGCTGATCCGGCGCAAGCGCTTCGACACGTTTCTGCGCGTCGCGCGCAACGTGGTGTCCAGCAATCCGGACGTTCTTTTTGCCGTCGCCGGGGACGGGCCGGAGCACGACAATCTGCGCGCATTGGCCGAGCGGTTCGGCATCTCCCACCGTATTGTCTGGCTGGGGTGGCAACAGGATCTGACCGCGTTCTACCAGAGTCTTGATGTGCTGCTCTTCAATAGCGATTGGGACGCCATGGGCAGGACCCCGCTCGAAGCGCTGTCCCATGGCATTCCGGTGGTGGCATCCGTGCTGCACGGTGGGCTTACGGAGATCGTAGATCATCAAAACTACGGTCCTGTATTCAAAAGTCACGATATCGACGGCTTGACGGATGCGACCTGTTCGATCCTCGAGCATCCCAAACTGGCGTCTCACCTGGTCGGCGTCGGAAGACGGCGGTTGCAACAAGTCGCATCGGTGTCGGGTCATGCCGACTACGTGATTGGGCTGCTGAACGGTGAGGGTGACCAGCAACGAACGGGAACTGCATAAATGATTGACGCCCCTCTTGTCTGCTGGATCGTTGTCAATTCCGTCCCGTACCACGAGGCTCGGGTGAAGGCGGCCGTGGAGGCTCGACGTCTGCGCTTGTCTCTCATACAAATCACCGAGGTGGACAGCTTTCGAGTCCTGCAAACCTCCACCGACTGCGAGTATTTCAATCGATACACGCTGTTTCCGGGAGTGGCGTGGGACGAGATCGATGGTCGGGCGATGGCGCGCAAGTTGGAGCTCGAACTCGACAAGCTGCGCCCGTCTGTAGTCTGCATCAACGGATGGTCCTTTGGGGGAGCGGTCGCTGCCTTGAAATGGGCTGCGAGCCATGGTGTGCCTGTCATCGTCATGTCGGAGAGCACGGCGCATGACGCCCCGCGGCATTGGTGGGCGGAGCAGGTCAAGCGGCGCATCCTGGCATCGTGCTCGGCAGCGCTGGTCGGTGGAGAGCCGCATCGGCAGTATCTGAAGGAGCTGGGCGTAGCGGAAGAAGCGATCTTCACGGGCTACGATGCAGTCGACAATGAGCACTTCCGCAAAGGCTCGTCGCGAGCCCGGCAGCATGGCTCCGATCTCCGCGCTGCGCTCGGTCTGCCTGAGCGCTATTTCTTTGCGTGCAGCCGCTTCACCAAGAAGAAGAATTTGATCGGTCTCATGCAGGGTTACGCCCGATATCGCCGATTGCATGGCGATGCGGCCTGGAAGCTCGTTGTTGCCGGTGATGGCGAGCTGAAGGGTGACTTGCTCCGTGCGCGCGAGGAAATGGAACTCCTGGGCAGCGTCGAATTCGTGGGCGCAAAATCATACACGGAACTGCCGGCCTACTATGGCTTGGCAAGCTGCTTTGTTCATGCGAGCACGACGGAGCAATGGGGCCTGGTTGTCAACGAGGCGATGGCCGCGGGCCTTCCGGTGCTTGTCTCCAACCGGTGTGGATGCGCCCGTGACCTGGTGGAAGAAGGACGCAATGGATACCTCTTCGATCCTCACGATCCGGCTTCGCTCGCCGGAGCCATGTACACGATCGCCGCGGAGCGCAGCGATCAGGCCGCTATGGGGGCGGCAAGCGGTGAGATAGTCTCGCGCTGGTCGCCGGAGAATTTTGCGGAGAATTTGGCTCTCGCAGCCGAAAAGGCGCTGCGGGTTCGAGCGCCGCGACCCGGACTCGTCGATCGCGGGCTGCTTCAGATGCTTGCGGCGCGATGAAGATCGGGCTGCTGACCGCCCGGATGTCCACTGCGGGCGGCGGCGTCTCCGATGCAGTGGCGCGGCTGGCGCGCTCGCTGTACACGACACAGGGTTGCGATGTTTCGGTTCTCGGGCTCGCCGACCATGGCTGTCGAGACGCCATCATCAACTTGAACGGCGTATCGGTGACTGCTTTGCCCACGCGCGGGCCATCGTCCTGGGGATATGCGCCAAAGTTGAACTCGAGCTTGGGAACAGCAAGCCTTGACTTGCTGCACGTCCACGGACTGTGGATGTACCCCTCGGTCGCCAGCCTATCCTGGGCGCAGGAAACCGGACGACCGTACATGGTCGCGCCGCATGGAATGCTCGATAAATGGGCCATGCAGAATAGCGCCTGGAAGAAGAGGCTGGCGCTGCTGGCATTCGAGCGACGTCATTTGTCCGGAGCCGCATGCCTCCATGCGCTCTGCGAAGCCGAAGCAGAGTCGATGCGCGCCCTCGGCTTGAGAAATCCGATCTGCATCATCCCGAACAGCATCGAGCAGCCGGAGGGTGCTCGGCAGGGCCGACGGCATGGATTTCCTAAGATCCTTCTTTCCTTGGGCAGGTTGCATCCGAAAAAGGGATTGGACAGCCTGCTCAGGGCTTGGCAGCTCTTCGAATCCCGATGCGACCTGCAGCGGGGTGAATGGCAGCTCGTGATCGCCGGCTGGGATCAGGGTGATCACGGACGAGAACTGCGAGAATTGGCGGCCGACCTCGGGATCGTCGGTAGTGTGCGGTTCGTTGGGCCAAAGTTCGGAACCGCCAAGGAACGCCTGTTTCGCGATGCATCTTGTTTCATCCTGCCATCTCTCAGCGAAGGACTGCCTTTGGTCGTGTTGGAGGCCTGGTCCCACGGTCTGCCGGTGTTGATGACGCGGCATTGCAACCTGCCGATCGGCTTCACCTCCGGTGCGGCTCTCTCGATCGGCGCGAGTTCTGAAGGTATCGTGCGCGGGCTTAGCAGGATGGCGGCAATGAGTGAATCGGAGCGTGAGGCGATGGGACGCCGGGGGCTCGATCTTTGTTCGCAGCATTTTTCGCTTCAGAAGACGGCGGCGATGATGAACGAGGTCTACCTGTGGCTCCTCGGCCAGGCGCCACGACCGTGCTGCGTTCATATGAGCTAAGCGAGGCACTCATGCGCAATGCCAAGAAAGCCAAGCCGCACCTCGATCTCGCGCACGACAATCGCTCGCCGGCCATGCGCCTTGATCTTTATCAGCCGCGACAGTTGGACCGCGGTCGAGCGCTTTGGGTCGAGCTGCTGTGGCTGATCGCTCAGCTGTTGGTCTTGACCTCCCCGATTTCATGCAACGCGCTCCGCCGTTTCGTGCTGACGCTCTTCGGCGCAAAGATCGGCCACAAGGTGACCATCAAACCCGGAGTCCGCGTCAAATTTCCCTGGCGGTTGGAAATCGGGAACAATTGCTGGATAGGCGAGGGCGTCTGGCTGGACAATCTGGCGAACATCACGATCGGCAATCATTGCTGCATATCGCAGGGCGCCTACCTCTGCACAGGTAGTCATAATTGGCGCAGCATCGAGTTTGAGCTCATCGTCAAGCCGATCCTGCTCGAGGATGGCGTCTGGCTTGCTGCCCGCTCCACCGTGGGGCCTGGAGTTGCTGCGGGCCAGGGCGCGGTTCTCAGCCTTGGCAGCGTTGCGACGCAGGACTTGGCGCCCTATCAGATCCATCAAGGCGTTCCTGCATTGCCGATAAAAGCGCGCGAGGTCATCGCGAGCAACCGCGCCGAGAGATCATCCTAAGTGGATACTCCCTCAGACCGACTTGCAACTTTCCCTGCCAAGTCCGTTCATTTCCAAGGCGGGATATTGGTCATCCCCTGAATGTTGAGCGGCGGCGGAGGGGCGTTTGAGCGAGGGCGGCACTTATCGAAGGGAATGCGGATATTCGCCCCGCGCAATGTCGGTCATCTTGGATGAATTCACGCGGCATGCCGAAGACATCGCCGGTCTCTCACTCGCGATGCGGGCGCGGGCGCGCGTAATCGCCCGCACCAAGCAGGACGCGCTCGATCTCGCGCTCCTTTGCGCCGCAATACAAAGACTCTCGGATAGGATCGTATCGGATACAACAAAGGCCCGAATTGAAATCAGCCGGCTGAAGCCGGCTGAAAATCATGCCATCTCGTCCGTATGCCTTTGCGGCAAGACCATCGAAGACGGCAGTTGCCGCACCGCGGGCCATTGCTGGCGTGGGATCCATGCCAATGTCACGGCTTAGCACTGCGATCCCGTCAAAGGCGGCTCGTAAGCCGCGATGACGACGTCCTTTGTCGAACTGGCCGAGACGCCCGAGCTGTCGATGAGTTGACTGACGAGGGTGGCTTCCATACCCGCGGATGTGGGTCGTTTACTATGGCCAGCCGCGATCCAGCAACGGAGAAGCGACGGATTCCAATGCCAGATCAATGCGATCCGTAGGGTATGGACTTCAGCCTTCCGAATTGTTCTACTGAAAAGACAGGATCCAAGCACGCGGCGAGTGCAGGCCGCGCGTAAACTACGGGGGTAGTGGCGCGCTTCGCTAAGCGGGGTTCGACAATCAGAAAGAAGTATGACGCCGCACCAAATGTGAAGATGTCGAGCGACGGCCATACGAGGTATACGGGTAGAAATACGGACGCTTGGCTCGCGGAGCAAGCCTACTGACGCGCTGATGACAGGATGCGTTCGGTAGTCGCGTTCCGGTTCTGATTCTGGCTCGGGGTGGGCGGATAGTGTCAAACAGACTTCCTGCGCTGATTCCTTGCCCATCCACTGCTGGCACTTTGGCGGCGGTTCGTGTCTTGGGGCGTGCCGGCGTGCCCGTCTCTGTGTGTGGCAAGCGCGGTTTGAACACGGCTCGCCTGTCCAGATTCGCGCGGTCCTACTGGACGATAGATGACTCGCGAAGCGAAGCTGGTCTTCTTGCCGGACTGCGCCGGCTGGGCGAGCAAGCGGCCAGGCACATCCTGCTCCCGGCGTCGGACGATACCGCGTGGTTGTTCGCCAAGCATTCTGACGAGCTTGGGCGTTGGTTCACCATGTATGCGCCGCGCCTGGAGGTTATCGAGGCGACGCTCGATAAACAAAGACTGCGGGAGGCTTGCAGCGCCGCGGGCGTTGCCACTTTGCCGAGTTGGTTCCCGGAAAATCTGGCAAGCGTGACGGAACTGGCGTCGCAACTCGACTTTCCAGTCCTCATCAAGCCACGCCTGCATGTCTTCCGTACGCGCCGCGAAAAGGGAATGGTGGTTCACTCGCCCCAGGATCTGGAAGGCGCTTTCTCGACCTTTGTCAGGCGAGAGCGGGGCCGGGAGGGCGAAAGGGACACGACGGCGCAGCCTCTACCGCTGGTGCAAACCTTCGTCCAAGGCGCCGTAGAAAATGTGCTCTCGATAACTGGCTTCATGGATCGGAGCGGTACCCGCTCTATCGTGAGCGCAACCCGCAAGATCCTGCAGCGTTCGCGCCCCGTCGGGGTCGGGCTGGCCTTCGAGGGCATCGCGCCGCCCGAGAAAGTAGCCGAAGATGCTCTGAAGTTATGCCGACATCTCGGCGTCTTCGGAGTCTTTGAAATCGAGTTTGTTTGGCACGACAACGCATGGCGCGTGATCGACTTCAATCCGCGGTTCTACCAGGAAATGTGCCTCGATGTTGCCAGGGGGATACCTCTACCCCTGCTGGCTTACCTCGACGCATGTGGCGACCTGGATGGACTTGATGCAGCGCTCTCTGCCGCCCGCGCGCACGCCAAACCGCCGCTATGTTTCAGCGACATGTTCACCACGACTCTGATGTTGGCGTTGAGAGCGATCGTCAATCCGTCGGCCGCTCGAGACTCAATTGTCTGGCATTGGAGGCGCCGCCGCGACTTGGTCGATGCCACGTTTGATCTGCAGGATCCGCTGCCACTGCTCGGCCACGCCTGCTGTGAACTCCGGCTGGGTTTCGAACAACTGCCGAGGCTGTTCAAGGAGGCGCGGCTGCCCTCCACGGCGGAACCGGCGCGATGGCAATATGAGCGCACCGGGTGAATAAGATAGAAGTCGCTGTTGTCGGCAGCGGTCCTTACGGGCTTTCAATCGCCGCCAATCTCGCGAGCCGGGGCGTGGCGACGGCGCTCTTCGGGAAGCCGATGGCCTTTTGGAATACGATCGCACGCGCCGCGCCGGAGCGCTATCTGAAGTCCTATTGCTTTGGCGCCGATATACCGGTTCCGGAACCGATCGGGTTTTCGGATTGGAGCAGCGCACGCGGCCTCGAGACGTTCGAGCCGTGCGCAATGCGTGATTTCGTCGCCTATGGGTTGGAGTTGCAGCGGCGGTTCGCCCCATTCGCCGAGGAAAGCAACATCGCCGACATCCGCAAGGTCGGCCATGCCTTCCTCCTGCGTCCGGAAGCCGGCCAGGAAGTGCTGGCAAGCCACGTGATCGTTGCGACGGGATTGTCGAGTTTCGAGCTCATTCCCCGGGAGCTGGCCGCACTGCCGGAAGAACTGCTTCTTCACAGCAATGCGGTGAAGGATTATCGGCGCTACCGGGGAAAACACGTGGCGGTCATCGGCGGCGGCCAGTCTGCATTGGAAGCGGCCGCGCTGGTGCATGAGGCCGGAGGCGACGCTGAGCTGATCGTCCGCGATCGGCAAATCCGATGGATGTCCCGGCTGATCCGAGAACGAAGCCTTCTCAAGAAGCTCCGTTCGCCGATTTCCGGACTGGGCTCGGGGCCGAAGGCCTGGGTCCTCACCAATCTACCGGGCGCTTGTCGCCTAGTGCCGGACGGTCCGCGGATCAACTTCTTGCGCCGGCATCTTCCGCCGGAGGGCGCCTGGTGGCTGAGGTCGCGCGTAGAGGGCAAGGTTTCGACTCTCTTGGGGACTACAGTAAGCGGAGCCTCGGTCGCTGGGGATAAGGTCACGTTGTCTTTGTCAGGCGACGTCGGGTCCGGCATGGAAAGGCGCTGCGACGCCATTATCGCCGCGACCGGCTTTCGGCCGGCAGTCGAGCGCCTGTCATTCCTTGCTCCCGATCTGCGAGATCAAGTGCGACGCATTGATGGTTCGCCGCGCCTCGATCGGCATTTCCAGTCAAGCGTGCCCGGACTTTATTTTGTCGGACCTTCAGCAGCGGCGAGCTTCGGGCCACTGTTCCGTTTCGTGGTTGGCGCTCACCACACCACCCTGACGCTCACGCGCCATCTTGCCGATGGCAGGCGATATGCGGCCTGACATGCCGGTCAGTTTCTCGGATGAAGAAATCCGTGCGCTTCCGCTTGCGATCATCCCTGGCGCCGGCGGCTTCTCGTCGCCGAAGGACAACTTGGTCATGACCTGCGAGTCACACGGGGAAACGATTCTCCTCGACTATCCCGATGTGCAGTGGCATCTGGAAAATCTCGACCTTCCAAGTGTTGCCCAGGCAATGCACGCGCAGATCAGCCGTCGAATCGGCCGGCGGCCTTTTGTGCTTGCCGGAGCATCGCTGGGTGCCATCGTCGCGGCGCTCGTCGTCCAGCTCAATCGCGACAGCATATGCGTTGCAAAAGTGATTGGTCTCGATCCGGCGGGCTCGCTGGAGCAAGTGGGGCCGATGGTTGGGGGGCGTGAATTGGGGTGGCTCGCCAGGAACTTCGCACGGGCGCGTAGCGCTGGCCTCGGTGGATCCCCGTCTTTCTTCTGGGTGCGTCTCATTCGCTTGATTGCGACTGTCCTCGCGCGCCGGGTACACCGCGGAAGTCGAATCGCAAAACTTGTGGCATGGTTGCTGGCGAGGGTCGGTCCTGCGCAATTCTCGGTACAACTGCGGATGCGCCTGCTGATAGACTCGACGACCGCATGGCGACGCTCGCATGCCCGGCAGCACGAAGAAATTCTTGCCTCCGAAGTGCCCTGCACGATCTTCCACACGCCCGCCACGCGGTTCGACCTCGCGTTTTGGCAGAGGTATTTTCGCTCCGTCAGCGTCAAGAAGATCGATGGGGACCACGATACATGGTTCAAATTCGGCGGGCCTCAGCTGCTGGTCGCCGAATGGATCGCCGTCTCGGAGCAAGGCGTCGGTCGCAAATTGACGGAAGCTTGAAGCCTATCCGCCAGGCCAACTCTAGAAGATGATTCGCCCGCTCACCAAAGCATGCGACAGCTAAAAAAAAATTGCGGGCCGGTGCACCTGACCCGCTAACGGGTATCGCTGCACCGCCCGCGGAGTCGTGACCGCAGTATCAATTCTCGTCTAATCTACCACCACCGAGGTGGCCGAGGCGGCCGAGGTAGCTGAGGTAGCCGAGGCGGTCGAGGCCACCAGCCGCCCCCGAGCACCGTCGAAGCATGCGCTTCGGTCGGCTTGACGGCGACACTCAACAGCATGGTCATCGCCGGGGGTGTCACCACGGCGAAACGCCCACACCGCGCCAAGAATTGTCGCCGCGCCTCCTCTTGTTGTGAGGTTTCAGGTACGGGGCCATTCTCAGTCATGTCTGCTCCTTCCAGTTGTACGCTAGCCCGGTTATCATAATCCTCGAGTGGTTGTTAGGAAGCTGTTCGAAAGGCGTAGGGGCGCAGCTTCGATGGAGCATCGCCGTCGGCCGTGACTAAATCGGTTACTTGTTGGACGGCCTCGTCCAAGTCTCTCACTGCGAACTCGAAGAAGTGCACGTGCGTGCTCCATTGCATCAAGTCCCGAACATCCGAGCACTTGAGGAGCTTGGGCACGGCGCAGCAGTGCTCCAGGAGACGATAGATGCCTTCCGTGCAATCGAGCGATCGTATGCTGGATGACCCGCTTGCCGATCGATGCGGGAATCCCACCCAGCGAATCGCTCGCCCTTCGGTACAGGTCTTCTGCGTTGGGCGAAGGAATCGCACGAGCTTGTCGTCTGCTCTGACATGAACGACGTTACGGCCAAGTGCAGGGAACCTGGACCGCAGGAGGCTCCACGAACCCTGCTTGATGCTCAAGCTATACGGCACCGGGACGGCCTCGAGCGTGCCGGGAGCCAAGAGAATGGTATCATCGGACATATAGTCCCATCCGGCTGCCATTAAGGCGGCCGCCATTGTCGTCTTGCCGCAGCCGCTGCGGCCGGCCAGGATCAGAGCTCCATCGGGACGTGCCAGACCGGAGCCATGGATGGCGAAGAGATAGGGATGGGCTCGGATTGAAATGAGTCCGACAAGTCCGTGAATCAGCGGTGCCAGGCCGCGGCGCGTCGGGCACCGGCCGATGATCCGGTAGCCTCCAATGACCTGAATCTCCCTCCCGGTATCGACGATGTCCAGCGTGCGCGCATCATCGGAAGGTTCTGCGACGGACAGGTGGGAGAGCACGGGATCAACCAAGGCCTCCAGCGCGGAATCCGAGAAACCGATCGAGAATGTCGTCCCCAGCATGCGATAGTGGCGTCGCTTCCAATCGGCCAGGATCGGCTGCACAGGCTCGGCTACCGGTTCGTACCCTTCACCTTCGCGTAGGCGCGGCGAAAGCGGCTCACGAGGACTGCCCTGCAGCAGACCACACCGCCGCCACACTCTCAGCATTGGCAGCACGACATTGCGAGCCTCTTGAGGGTCGATCGACCAGAGATTGGCAACGGCATCGACCACCTGCCTGATGGTTCGCTCTCCGCAAAGCTGCGACCAAATGCCGGCAGCTGTCGCATTAAGGTGAAACAGCTTCTGGCTGACCTCATCGAACAGGACAGCGTCCGCACCGAGTGAAATCGTTTCGACACGGTCGGCCGGCCGGACACACGATTCCTGTTTTGTGGAAATGGTGCTCACGAGAATTCACCTTCGCACTTTGGCGCAGCCAGGATGTATCTGTGACACAAGACGGAGGTCGCGTGTCGGAGTCGCGCGAGCAGCAGGGCCGACCCGGATAGGCCACACCGATACCGATAGTCCATTCGGAACCGGTTGAATGGCCATGTGAGGGCGGCATACGTCTGTCGTGCATAATCGATGTGAGGCGACGCAAGCTGTGAGAGGCACTTTTGCAAATGCCGCCGTCCCTGAGTTGGAGAGCAGAGCCTATCCGGAATGGGTGCGCTGAGCAGTTTGTGCGCCATAAAGCCCAGTACAGCTGCCTCGGTGTCGAGGCCGTTGCGAGTTAGAATTTCGTAGACCAGGTCCCAATCAACCTGGCTCGGGTAAAGTCTGCAGAGCCGTGAAAGCTCGCACAAGTGCCTCAAGGGTATATGTCCTGAAGGATAGTGTGTCTCAAATATCCCGAAGGCCATAATCAGCAGCAAGACACGATGCGTGACCGATAGGCCGTCTCCGAGCGCGGCAATATTTTTCAGCGGTCGTGCCGAGCGGCAGGCTGCGTCTGCGGGGATGAACCGGCGCTGAGGGCCGAGATCGCTATGGAGATCAATGGTCACCAGTGACATTGGTCGATGGAAAGTGGCGGCGTGTGCAACATGCGACGTCCGCCCCAATGTCCGGTATCCCAATGAACGAAGCACCTCGCCCGCAACGGCGGTCGCGTCCTTTGCCGTAAGGATGTCTATATCGGTCATCATGCTGGAATCGGCTGCATCATCGCCTTCCAACAGCGTCAGGCATCCTTTCATGAATACCGGTCGAATGCCGCTGGAGACCAGGGCCTGAGCAACTTCGATTGCCTGCGACTTGATCGCATCGTTTCTTCGTCTGTTGAAGTCATCGACCAACGCCAGGTAGTCGGCGAGATCCGGGGGCAGGAGTGATGCAAGTCCCCTATCCACGAGCGAAAACCAAAGAGCGGGCGTTAGCGCGTTGCGATTGGCGAGGCTGACGACGTCCAGCCAGTCGATGTCTCCACGAGCCAGCGCAGACCGGAGCGTGGCATCCGAGGTGGCGCCATCACCAGGCTTGAGGCAGTCGGCGAGCACCAGGAATGCGTCCACAGTCGACATTTCGTGTCCGGTCTTGCAGCGCGGAACTGTCGCTGCGGCTTGTGTCAGAGATCTCGAGGACTCCTATGAGCTTCATGCCGAAGAAGCGTTAGGCGTCTGCTGCGTGAACGAATGCGGTTGCCACGCGAGTTCGGCGAGGCTGCGGCGACATTGGCGACCAAACGCAGCCAATGGGGAATGATGAGGGCCTGGTCGAAGTTGCGCTCGAGCAGCATTCGTGCATTTCGTCCCCACCGTTCCCGTTGCGCCAGGTTTTGCCGTAAATCAGCGATCTGTCTGGCCAGCGAGCTTCCGTCGCCGATCGAAATGCCTACCCCGCAGTCGGCGCGTTGGAGGATCCCCGGGATTTCACCATCGGAGTCGCCGACGAAGAACACCGGCCGGCCGGCGGCAAGTATTCCGTAGAGCTTGCTCGGCATAATGAAGGATTCGAGGGCCGGTTTGAGTGAAATGAGGTGCACATCGGGAACGGACAATGTGTCGCTTAGGCGCGCCCGAGGTTGATATGGGCGAATGCTGACATTGCCGAGGGCATGGCGTCTCACTTGTTCCTTCAGAGAGGTGAACAGGTGCCCGTCACCGACGAAGAGGAATTGGATACCGTCGTCTTGCGCGAGCAACTTCGCCGCGTCCAGGATCGTTTCGAGCTCGTGCGCACGTCCGAGGTTGCCGGCGTATCCGATGACAAACTTGCCTTGCAAACCCCAGTCCGAACGGAGCGGGTTCTGATCAGGTTCGCGAGGATACACCTCTCGACCATCTGACCAATTGTGGATAGCGACGCTGCGGCTCCTCTGGACTCCTTGACTTCTCACATAACCGAGCATGCGCTCACTGATCGCGACGTTCATGTCGGCATGCCGCAAAGTCAGGTTGCGCAGCCCCACGAGAATTCTATGTGCGACGGTCGGGGTGAGGACGCCCAGCGAATACGCCACCTCGGGGAACAGGTCCTGAAGCCAATTGATCTGCTTGCAGCGACGAAGGGTGGCGACGGCGCTCGAGACGACGGCCAGAAGAGGAGGATCGGTCAGGGTTATGAAGATGTCGCCGGGCCGGGCTCGGATCAGCAGCCAAAGGAAGACGCCGCCATAGAAGGTCACATAGTCGAAGAGACGTCCGAGCAGATTCCGCCGACCGAACCTGGATGTCCACAACCGGTGAATCGCGACGCCATGGGCTCTTTCAAGCCGGCCCAAGGCGGCGGTCGAATCGCCATAAAGCTGTCCACTGGTGAGAACGTTAACGTCCCAGCCTGCGGTTGCAAGGGCGAAAGCCAGCGTGGACGCCAATTGGCTCGTGGCCGAGGAGTCGGGGAAGAAATATCTGTTAATGACGATAATCTTCACGAAGTCCGCTCATGAGGCCGCGCATCTCATGGCGATTTCAGACGAGCGGGTGCTCCATCCGCAAGCTCACCATAGTGAGTAATGCAGCGCTGGCTCTCTCCCGACGTGCGCCTGCGGGTCGCTCTCCCATTCGCCAGACCAATGGTCTAGGCCGCGACCCCGGGACGTGGTAAATAATCTTGTAACGGCTCACTTTGGTCCAGCAACCGGCACGTGAGCGGACGGCAAGGGGACCGGCTTCGGCCGAGGGGCGTGGCTGTGACCGGAACCGGGGGACTAGAGTACACGTCAGACGCGGGCTGGGCTGTAAGGCCCCGGCAGGTCATGGGGAATGAGCAATGAAAGACGGACCAGGGGCGTTGCTTTCCCGGCATAGGAGAGCCTGGCTTCTGCTTGCGATCCTGCTGACCGCCGTCCTCGGCGCATGCTCGCAGCGAAACCTTGCTGCCGATGTCGCGAACCAGCCGGCCCGGGAGGAACAGCGCTACCTGATTGGGCCGGGCGACAAGCTGAGCATCTTTGTCTGGCAGAACCCGGACCTCTCGGTCAGTGTGCCGGTCCGCCCGGACGGCAGAATTTCCGTCCCTCTGTTGCAGGACATAAATGCCGCGCAGGAGACGCCGGAACAATTGGCGTCCGAAATCACCAAAGGGCTATCGAAGTACATCCGTGAGCCGATTGTGACGGTGACAGTCACGGAGTTCGTCGGGCCATATTCGCAGCAGGTTCGGGTGATCGGCGAGGCGGCAGATCCCAAAGCGATACCTTACCGCACCGATATGTCGGTGCTGGACGTGATGATCTCGGTCGGGGGACTGACGAAGTTCGCGGCCGGCAACCGGACAGTGCTGGTGCGAACAATTGAAGGCAAGAGGACCGTTTTGACCGTCAGGCTCGATGACCTGCTGAAAGACGGTGATGTAACCGCCAACGTTCCGGTTATGCCGGGGGATGTGCTCGTTATTCCAGAGAGCTGGTTCTAGAGCGCTGATGATGAGCAGGCCTTGTCCGCTCCGATGTGCCATGGAGAGCTGAGCGGGGCATGGCGTTGCGGCGGCACATGGAATGGACGCCGGCTGTGGACGTCAGCTGCACCCTGCTTGCGCAATTGGGAATAGCCTGCGCGGCCATTGTTGCGTCTTCGGCAGGTGCCTGGGCCGATGAGTGGCAAATTAAGCCGTCGGTTTCCGCTTATGAATCGTTCACTTCCAATGCGAACCTCGCACCGCCCGGTGATGAACAGGCAGACTTTGCGACCGTCGTCTCTCCAGGCCTTGATGTCCATCGCGACGGGCCAAGGTTAATTTTCGACCTTGGCTATAAGCTTGACGGGATCGTCTATGCCAGGAACTCCGAAATGGACGAGGTTCGGCACCAGTTGCGGTTCGATAGCCGCGGAACCGTCATTCCGGAGATGCTGTTTCTCGACGCGGACGCGGCCATCGCTCAGGAGCCCAAATCCAGCCAACAGCCGACATCGGGTTCTGCGTTAACGGCATCGACCAATCAGACATCGGTATACGCGTACCGGGTTAGCCCATTCTTGAACAACCATCTTGGAACGTTTGCTGATTCGGAGCTGAGATACACATTCAGCCAAGTCTATGGGAATGACCTGCCCGACTCCACTTTCAACAGCATCGACGGCTCACTTGTCAGTGGAAGCCAATTCCCGCGCTTCGTTTGGGCGCTCAACGCAAGCGGGGCGACCAGCTCGGGGTCGCGTGACGTCACCAACATTTTTGCCGCGGCGAGTGGGGAATATCCCATCAATCGCTTTTTTGGGGTTCTCGGCAGCGCAGGCTACGAGCGAATCTCCGACAATACTTTGGATGACGAACCGAACGGACCCATTGGAAGCGCGGGCGTTCGCCTGACCCCCGGCCCACGGACGGACGTGCAAGTCCAATTCAATCACCGGTTCGATTCCAACTTCGTCACCGGCAAGGGGAGCTATCTGATTGATCCGCAATCGCGGATCACTGCCAGCTACTCTGAGAAGATTGTGAATTCTCAGGTCACATTCGTCGACAACATCAGTTTTCTGGAACGCGATGCCTCGGGGAACTTCATCGACTCCCGCACCGAACGGTTGTTCCACCTGGGTCAGACGAATTTTGGTGTGGAAGACAATGCGTTCAGGCTCCGTTCGGCCGATCTCTCCCTGCACTTCGTGCGCGACCGCTACATTTTGGATGGCGTTGCTTACTACGAACGTCGCGACATCGACGCCACAGGCGAGACCGACACCGCTTTTGGCGCCAACCTCAACTGGGGATACCAACTCAACGAAACGGCAACTGTCTACCTCGCAGGGCGCTACCGGCGAGAGACTTTCGACACGGGGACCGGCACCGACCACCAACAGCTTGTTGGGGCTGGGCTTTCCCTGGTTCAAAACCTGAATGAAACCCTGGACGCGGTCGCTGCGGTCAATTTTACCAAACAGCTCTCGAACAACCAAGATGACGAATTCAACGAGACCGTCGTGTCGCTTGGCCTCCTGAAGCGCTTCTGACCGCGACCAGCGGCACAATTTCTACTACTTTAGAAGTATCACTTATATATCTTGCGTAATAGTTATTATGGAGATTGACGGTTCGTCATAAAATAGACCCCGACCCGACTCGGGGCGCATATCCCTAATATTCTGTAAACATTCGAAAAACTCCTCAACTTTCCTTTAACCTTCCACATTGTGTTCATAGTCCTTACTAGCCCTCTCCGATCCTTTCCCATAAAGCTTTCAGACTATGAGTAGATTCCGAACCTAGCCTCAGGTTGTGTATCAAACTAGGAATATCCGCATGTTCAGCAAGCCTGAGGGACTAAGCCTCACTTGCTGAGACTATCGGGGCTCACTGACTGACTGTTTGGGATCTAGGGTGGGAATCATGCGAGCAAATTTGGCGCCCAGCGACGCTGGCGGCGCACCGGTGCAGTGTGCGAAAACGCAAATTGCAGATAGGGAATGTCTTCTCTACATTGATGAGCAGGCGCTGACGCGCGAATGCATCAGCCGCGAACTGGAAAGACACCTGCCTGAACTGGAGATCGTGACGTCTGCCGAGGCGGCGCACGTATCGCCTGATGGCGCGCCTCGCAGGTTCGGCGCCGTCATCCTCCACATCCATTCGCAACTGAAGTCGGCAAAGGAAAGTCCTGAAGCTGATGAAAGCAACGGAATTGCCGCCCAGCTTGCCAAGCTCGACGTGTTCTCGGCCGAGACGCCGCGCGTGCTGTTCTCGGACAATGAGATCTCCGAGCACATCGTGGAGGCTTTCCAGCGGCGGGCGCGGGGCTACATACCAACCACGACCCCGATCCGTCAGGTTGCGGAAGCGATCAGATTCATCATTGCCGGGGGCACGTTCGTGCCGCCCAGCATCCTTGTGAGCTCCCGTTCGGGACCGATCGCGACCCCGGCTGTCGCAGAGCCCGAGCCTTCCGACGTGATGGGGGCGTTCTCGCCACGCCAGGTGGAAGTCCTGCGTGGCTTGTGGAGCGGGTTGTCGAACAAGATGATCGCCTATCAGCTCAACATGTGCGAGAGCACCGTCAAGGTGCATATCCGGCACATCATGCGGAAATTGAACGTCAACAACAGGACTCAAATCGTCATTCGGACGCACACGCCGGCGATTGAAAAAGTGGCGGAGATGCAGCGACGGGATATCCGCAACACCGGTGGGCATGATTTGGTTGGTTCCATTTCATCCGATCGAGCCAATGGTTCCGGTTACACGCGTGCGCTGAACGGAATGCACGCTGCAGCGAGAGGTACCAACGGCTCTGTTCGCGGCTAGGGGAGGCGGCCATGAAGCGCGCCACCCCGGCTCCGGGCCAGGAGCTGCAGAGCGTTCTCCGGAAGATTCTGCGCCACAAGGCTCTGGTTTCTGCTGCGTTGCTGGTCGGGATCGGCACCGCCTTGCTGATCCGGGATTTGACGGTTCCGCGATATGTCGCGGAGGCTCAGGTCGTGCTGGGTCCTCGAGATGCTCCGATCGTCAAGCCTGATCCGACGGTCGCCAACTCCTTCTCACAACCAGGGGTCCTGCACACTCAGATAGATATCATCTTGTCGAGCGCAATGGCTGAGAACGTTGCTCGACGGTTATCGACGGATGACAGGCGGCACCTCGCCGCCACGTTGTCGATTGCCTCGCCACTTCAACGCCTGGCGAAGTGGAGCCTCGATACGACAGCAATCCTGAAGGCGAAAGTTTCCGGCGAGGATGCTGCGGTTGAAGCGAATGTTCCGATCGACAGCGCCGACTTGACGGATGACGAGCTTACTTACGCGGTGATGCGCGGTATCAGCGCCAACAATGATGGCGAGTCGTATACGATCCACATCCAGTACTCCGCTCCCGATGCACAGTTGGCGGCCACGCTCGCCAATCTTTATGCGGAGGCTTACATCCAGAGCCAGCTCGAAGCCAAAGCGGACGCGGCGGCGCGGGCGAGCACATGGCTCAGTGCGAGATTGGTGGAGTTGCGCGGCAATCTCGAAACTTCGGAAACGGCCGTGCAGAGCTTCCGCCATAAAGCAGACATCTTGCAAGACAAGATGGGCACCATTACGGACCAGCAGCTGGGTCAGATCAACAGCCAGTTGATCATGGCGCGCAGTGCTCGCTTAGACCTGGAATCGCAATACGGCACATTGCAGTCGATCATCTCCAGTGGCGGAGATGCCGCATCATTGCCGGACGCGGTGGCGTCACCCGTCATCAACAGCCTGCTGGCGCGCCAAGCGGAGCTGCAACGGAAGATGTCTGAGAATCAAAGCAAGTTCACGGACCTCTATCCGGCCGATCAGAATCTGGCAACGGATCTTGCCTCCGTTCAGCAGCAGATTCAGACCGAGGTGAACAGGATCGCAAAAAGCGCAGCGCACAAGCTGGAAAGCGCGCGCAGCAAGGAAGCGAGTCTCGAAGCCGAGCTCTCGATGTTGAAGCAGCGGTTTGGCGAAGGCAGCGACGCCGAAGTCAAGCTGCGACTTCTGGAGCGGGAATCCGACGCAAACCGAGCCGTTTACGAAGCTTACTTGAGTCGTCTGAAAGAAACGACCGAACAGGGAAAGCTGCAGGAGCCGAACGCATATCTGATCTCGGCCGCGGTCGCTCCCGATCGTCCCACTTATCCACGGAGCGTGCCGTTGCTGATGATGGGCGCGTTGTTCGGTGGACTGGCCGGCATTGTGACCGCACTGATCCGCGAGATGTTGGACAATCGCCTGCACAGCATCCGGGACGTCGAGGAGCTGACTGGACTGCGGGTCGTCGGCCTGGTTCCGTCGTTGCCTTATGCGAGCCTCTTCAGGCCGGAGAAATACGTCCTCCGCCGGCCGCAATCGCTCTTCAACGAAGCGCTACGAACGACCCGAGCTGCAATTGCTCTTTTGGGTCAGAATAGCGGAAGCAAGACCCTGCTGGTGATGTCCTCGATACCGGGCGAAGGAAAGACGACCTATTGTCTTTCCCTCACCCGATCTCTCGCCGCCGACAACTACAAAGTTCTCCTCATCGATGCAGATCTGCGACGGCCAGGCGTCGGAAAGGCGCTCGGCGACGCGGGTTGCGCGGCCCTGCGCGATTATCTGTCGGGAAGGGCAGAGTGGCGGGAGACACTCCAGGTCGATCGGCTGTCCGGAGCCCACTACATCGTCGCCGGCGACAATGAACGGAATCCTCAGGGCCTGTTGAGCTCGGCGCGAATGGCGATGCTCCTTGAGCAAGCTCGGCTCGAGTATGACGCCATCATCATCGATGCGCCACCGATCCTGGTGGTGGCCGATGCCGCGCTGGTCGCCCGGTGGGCCGATCACTGTCTCTTCTTTATTCGGTGGGGCAGCACTGCACGGGAGTACGTGGAACATGCGCTGCGCAAGCTGGATCTCTACAAGGTCGTGGTCAGTGGCGTTGTCCTCAACCGCGTCAATATACGGCGACACGCCAATTTCGCAGTCGGGGAAGGCTACTATCGATCCTATCCGATCGCCCGCAAACGGATGCGGCTCCCTTGGGCCGGGCGACCGCGGAAGGCACTGCCTCTTCCGAGCGCATCTAAGGAGCTCACGCTAACCTAGGCAGTTCGCAGCAAAGATAACGATATTGGCGCTTGGTTCGGCCTAGGTCGCACTGCCGATAAGAGCCGCCACGAACCGAGCGGAGAGAGACATGTGCGGGATTGTCGGCATCATCGGGAATGCAGAGGTTGCGCCCCTGTTGCTCGACGGATTGCGGCGGCTTGAATATCGGGGCTACGATTCGGCAGGCATTGCTACACTGGTGGATGGCCGCATAGAGCGCCGCCGCGCCGAAGGTAAGCTCGCAAATCTTGCCGAGCGACTTGACTCGTCACCTCTGCCGGGCGCCATCGGAATCGCGCACACACGCTGGGCAACGCACGGCCGTCCGAGCGAGGTCAATGCCCATCCGCATGCGACGGATCGGGTCGCCGTCGCTCACAATGGCATCATCGAGAATTTCCGGGCGTTGCGTGAAGAACTAGAGCAGGCCGGCCACAAGTTCGAGACCGAAACCGACAGCGAGACCGTGGCGCACCTGCTCAGTCATTATCTCGCCCAAGGTCTCGATCCCGAAGCCGCCATGGGAAAGCTGATGGAGCGCCTGAACGGCGCCTTTTCTCTCGCGATTCTGATCGCCGGACGATCCGACATCATGATCGGTGCGCGACGCGGCAGTCCGCTCGCGGTCGGCTATGGATCGGGCGAGATGTATCTTGGCTCGGACGCGCTGGCACTTGCGCCTTATACCGACCGCATCTGCTATCTGCACGAGAACGACTGGGTCGTGGTCTCGCGGGACGCTGTCAAGATCTACAACAACGGCGAATGCGTCGAACGCGAAACCAAGCAAATCGCACTTTCCGGCGCGCTGGTCGGCAAGGGTGAATACCGCCACTTCATGATGAAGGAGATCGCAGAGCAGCCGGACGCCATTGCCGATACGCTCCGCGCCTTCATTCAGCCGCTTGGCCGGAGCATCCAGCTGCCGAAATTGCCGATCGATCTGGCCAAGATTTCGCAGCTGACGATCGTGGCTTGCGGCACTGCTTACCTCGCTGGGCTGGTCGCCAAGTACTGGCTGGAGCGGATCGCACGATTGCCGGTGGAACTCGATATCGCGTCCGAATTCCGCTACCGCGAGCCGCCCATGCCCAAGGACGGCGCCACGCTGGTGATCTCTCAATCCGGCGAGACGGCGGATACGCTTGCTGCGCTGAGATACGCCAGGGGCCAGGGCCAAAAGGTGATCGCCGTCCTGAACGTGCCGGAGAGCACGATGGGCCGCGAATCGGATGGTGTGCTGCACACGCGTGCTGGCCCGGAGATCGGCGTAGCCTCGACCAAGGCCTTCACCACCCAGTTGATCGTGCTTGCGGCTCTGACGATCGCAACGGCAAGAGCGCGCGGCGTCATCGACGCGAAGCGCGAGGCCGAACTCTCGATCGCCCTGGCGGAGGTGCCGTCGCGCGTCGCCGAGGTCCTGAGTCACGACGCGCGTCTGAAAGAGATCGCGCTCAACGTGGCGGAATGCCGGGACGTCCTGTTTCTGGGCCGAGGCAGCTCCTACCCGATAGCGCTGGAAGGCGCGCTGAAGCTGAAGGAAACCTCCTACATTCACGCCGAGGGTTATGCCGCCGGCGAGATGAAGCACGGACCCATCGCTCTTATCGATGACAATGTGCCGGTGATCGTGGTTGCCCCGCCCGATGATCTTTTCGAGAAGACCTCGAGCAATCTTCAGGAAGTGCGGGCGCGGGGCGGCAGAGTTGTGTTCATCTCCGATCGGACCGGGATCGAAAAACTGGGCCTTGATGCTGCGGCTGCGATCGAGCTTCCGACGGTCGACCCGTTCGTCGCGCCGATCGTATATGCGATCCCGGTGCAGCTCCTCGCCTATCATGTCGCCGTCGCCAAGGGGACGGACGTCGATCAGCCGCGAAACCTGGCGAAGAGCGTGACCGTGGAGTAGGGTGGTCGTCAGGGGCGAATCCCGTTCGAGCAGCACAGGATGCGAGTTTGCGAGTGCCGAAATGGTGGAGGAATTTAAAAGTCGGGCATTGCGGCCTTCGCTGAGCGGCTGGTTCAGAAGCAGTCGTCCCTCTCGTCGGGCAAGCCTGCTTGACCGCATGCGCCGCTCCAGCAATCAGATCTTTGGCATCAAGCTCTCGACTCTGACGAAGCGAGAAATCGTCGGCCATCTGCTGTTACAGCCTCATCCCGGCATGGGGGTTCGCCTGGTCGCGACGGCAAACCTCGACCACGTGGTGACGCTCCGAAAGGACCGCCTGTTTCGGGAATCCTATCGCCGCGCTTGGCTTGTAACGGCGGATGGTGCTCCGATATTCGCTTACGCCCGTCTGCTGGGCATTCCGGTTCCGGAACGGGTGACCGGTGCCGATCTCATTAACGAGCTCGCAGAGAAATTGTCTCCTGGCTTGCATCGTCTGTTCTTCGTCACCAGCACCGATCAAGTGGCAAGGCGCACCGAGGCGACATTCCTTGGGAAAGGCTTTCAGCCCGGCGAGGTCATATGTGTCGTGGCGCGCCGGGGATTGCAACCGGATCAAGCGTTGGGCGATGAATTGGCGGAGATGATCACGCGGCATGCTCCCACTCACTTGGTCATCGCGATCGGCGCGTGCCAAGGTCAAAGCTGGCTCGCAAATTGTGGTGAGCTCGGCGATCTCTACGCACTCTGCGTCGGCGCGGCGCTGGAGTTTCACCTGGGCCTTAAACCGCGCGCGCCGCATTGGCTCAGACGAGTCGGTCTGGAGTGGCTCTGGCGCGTCGCCATGGAGCCTAAGCGCCTCGCCGGCCGCTATTTCGTTGCCTCTTGGGGTTTCCTGCCTGCGATCATCGCCGATCTCCGCACTAGGGGCGAGCGACCAACGCGTTAGACCGGCGGTCGACGGGTCACGGGGCGTTCGGGGAACGTCGTTGAGCAGCCGCGTCGTAAGGGCGACCCGGAGCGGCTCTATGCAGCGGCGGTCGTGGCGCAACAGCGCCTTGGGTGCATTGCAGAGGCGACCGAGATCGACGCGATCGTCGCCTCTGCGGCGCGGTGGCATCAGTCAAGCTTCGACTGCCGGGATTTACCCGAAAGGCCTGTTCTGTATGCGAGGAGCCGCTAAGCCTTCGCGCGGAATTTGGTACCCAGAAAGAGGTAAAATCCGGCCGCTTCGCTCTCGAAAGAGCAACTCCCGGTACACGCAGAATTGCGTCTAACCTCATAAGTGGCTCGAGGCCCGGAGATCGCTCTGGTTGCCCGAGTAGCCGCCGCCCCTGTTCAGTGTTTGGTGCGGCGCCGATGTGGGGAACCGGGATGGTCTGTAGCCTGGCCAAGGCGTAAGCCACTGCCATGCGGCCTTCAATAGCCCTGGCCCAGTCCGTCATCAAGAAGCTCCAGGAGCCGATCTCAGTCAAAGCCGGCCTGACGGCAGTCGGCGCTTGGTGGATGCGACATGCTGGGATCGCGCGCGACACCGTCACGCCAAACTACTTCAAAGAGAAACTGCTGGCGATTGACTTCGTCGCGGAAGGCGATGGCTTCCACGTTCGCTGCAAGGACGCCGCGGGATCCCCGAAGGCGCAAATTGCCAGGACTGGCGGAGATCTGCGGAGGTTCCTCAAAGAGTTTCTTGGTTCCAAACCGAGAATGGACCGCATCACCGGATCGCTCTGGTTGCTGCCTTCGGACTTCGTGCAGAAGAGAATGGCTTTGCCCGCTGCGGCAAGAGCCAGTTTGGAAGAGGCGGTGGGATATCAGATCGATGTGGAGACGCCGTTTCGCAGTTCGGAGATCTACTATGGCGTACGGGTCATTTCGGAGACGCCGGTCGCGATCGGCGTGGAACTTCATGCCGTGCTTAAGAGCGCCATCGACGCAATGATTGCCAAGATCGAATCGTCAGGCATCCTTGTCGAAAAGGTCTACAGCTGCAGTGACGCCGATGACCCGACGCCAGTTCTACTTCTCTCGCGTCCGGCAGCATCGACGCGAAAGGTGCGCAGGCGCATCCTGATGCAATGCGCCTTCGCTGCGTCGGCCGTCGTGGCGCTCGCGATCGGTCCATTGGGCAACAAGGCCCTGGAAGCTGCCAGGCTCGGCGAGCGCGCCGAAGCTGATATGCGCGAGGCGGCACCCATTGTGGCCGCTCATCGAAACCTGGCGGAGAAGCAAAGTTCCAGAGGCCGCCTCGCCGGCATCACGCAGCGCTTCTCGGATCCGCTTCAGGTCTTGCTAGCCCTGACCCAGAGCATCCCGACCGATACCTGGCTGACGCGGTTCGCAATGCATGACGGTGAGATCCAGATTTCCGGCTTGACCCCGTCTACCAGCATCCTGATCGACCAGCTGGCCCGGGCAGAGCTGTTCTCTGCTCCTGCTTATGCGGCGCCGACGACGCTGGATCCAACATACGATCGCGAGCGCTTCGTGCTCGACATCCGGCTGAGGCCGAGCTTATGAGGCGAGATCAACTTGCAGCGCTTTGGCACCGGCTGTCGTCGGTGTTGATCGCAACGATTCCCTTCGTTTTGATCGCAGCGATTCTCGGCGCCGGCTACCTCTTTGAATGGATGGCCCTCACCGAGGAAATCGCCGAGCACAAGATGAAGATCGAGCGGGTAGGCTGGATTGCGGCCAATGCCAAGCGCTTGGCAGTCGAGCTCGCCGAGGCTGACCGCTCGATGACTGCGCACAATGTTCTGTATGTCGGCAGTTCGGATTCCGCGGCGGCCGACTTGCAAAGCAGGGTCAAGGCATTGCTCGATTCGGCGGCGGTGCAGATCTCAAGCATTCAGCCCGCGGAAATCGAGGAGGAGGAAGATGGAGTGAATCTTGTTTCGGTGCGCGCGCAAGCGAGTGGATCTTACGAAAAGGTCCTCGGCTTCTTGCAAGCAGCGCGCAATTCCACACCCACGCTGCTGATAAGGGCGTTCGACCTGGCGCCTGACTCGGCGCAGCAGTCTGACACGGCCGGGACCGGACCGGTGAGCTATCTGATGCAGTTCGAAGCCGTACGGTTGATGGCCGGCGGGCAATGATAGAGGAAGTTCCAAGATTGTTGCTTGAGCGCGCGGGGCGAGCCATCACCCTGGTCTGCGTCGTCGCCGTCGTCGGTGCTGGAATAGAGGTCGGACTCGGCCTGACTGGGCCGGACACGGGGCCTGTCCTACGCAATCGCGCGAGTGATTTCTTGATCCCGGCCGGACCGGGCGCACCTGCGAACGGCAATCGTGCTGCAATCGAAGAAGCTCTGCGCAAACCGTTGTTCGTCCAGGGCCGCGGCAGCGAGCCGCCGCGAGTCATGGCCGCCGTCATCGCCCCGCCGCAGGAGCCGGACCCCGAAATCCGCCTCGTGGGCGTCCAGCTCTCGAGCGACGTCCGATTGGCGCTGATTCGATTGAGCGATGCCGATCGAACCTTGCGGGCGGCTGAGGGTCAGTACATTGGCAGCTGGATGCTGACGCGCATCTTTGGCGATCATGTCGAGCTGGCAAGAAAATCGGAGACCCGCTCGATCTACCTCGGCGACACAAGGTCGCCGGGTGAAGGCGGAGTGGCTGCTCCGTGATCGACATGGGCAGCGCTCTGGGAAGGCGCTTGCGGCAGCCCAGCGGAAGGTTGCGCTGGGCGTCGATTGCTGCAGTGATCTTGCTCGCGGCGAGCGTAAGTTCATGCGAGCTTCTGAACCAGAATGCGAAGAAGCCCAGCAATGCGCTGGCGCCGGCCGTTTCAACACCTGCAACGCCGGTCGCTGTCGCCGCCGCGCCGCCGCCCCCGCCACCCGCCGACACGACGGTCGAGCTCAGCAGCCCTCCTGGCAACGACAATGCAAAGTTTCCCGGCGGTCAAAAACCGGCGGCCGCGATTGTGCCGGGCACCGGGGCGCTTGCCGCGCCGGTCCAGGCGAGTCAGCCCCCGCAGCCGTTGGTTCGTCCGAACGATAACGTTGTCGTCACCCTCAACTTCGTGGACGCCGACATTCGCGAACTGGTGAAGTCGATTCTGGGGGACACCTTGGGAATGACTTACGTGATCGATCCCAATGTCACGGGAACGGTCACGCTGAAGACCAACTCGCCGCTCAAACCGGATGAGATGTTGCCGACCTTGGAGAACATCCTGGCTTTGAATGGCTATGCCCTGGTGCGCAACGGCACGGCGTACAACGTGGTCCCGGCCGCCGGTCTCAAGGACCTACCCCTGGTCGCGACGCGCCAGGAAAGCGGTTATGGGCTTGAGATCATTCGCGTCCATCACGTATCGGCCACTCAGGTCAAGACGGCGCTCGATCAATACGCACCGGACGGAGTGGTTCGGATCATTGACGATGTTCGCGGGCTCATCGCGGTTGCGGCGTCCGGACCGGAGCGCCAGAAGATACGAGAACTCATTGACGTATTCGATGTCGACCAGCTTGCGGGGATGTCATTCGGCATCTATCCGGTCAGCGCGGCCCAGCCGCGCGAGATCATCGAGGAGCTCGAAGTCATTTTCAATCCGACCAAGGATCCCAATCGGAACGGCGTGCTGAAATTCCTCCCGATCAATCGCCTTTCTGCCGTCCTGGTGATCGCTTCGCGGCCTGCCGACCTCAACCGGGCTGGGGAATGGATTGATCGCCTCGATCACAGGCTGGTTTCAGATCAACCGCGGCTCTACGTACATCACGTCCAACATGGCCAGGCGAAGCAGATCGCGGCCACGCTCCAGGCGATATTCGGCGGCGATTCAACGACCGTGCAGGCATCGCCACCGCCTTCGGGAAACGTTGCCCCGAACCAGATGGCGGCGTCGCTCGTCAACTCCGGATCAATCCCTGACTCCGGATTGCATTCCCCGGACGCCACTTCGGACCCGACGCTGGCCGCGCAACAAAGCGGCCTGCCTGCATTGCCGGAAATGCAGGCACCGACGGCGACGCCGGTGGCTGCAAGCGCAGACGCGATGTCCAACACGACGAGCCAGCCCGGCCGGCGGATTCGCGTCATTGCCGACGAGCCCAACAATTCCCTCTTCATTTTGGCAACGCCGCAGGATTTCCGCGACATCGACGCCGCTTTGGGTCGTCTCGATGTGGAGCCGCTCCAGGTCCTTATCGAGGCCACGATCGCGGAAGTTACGCTCAATGACAAACTGAAATATGGCGTGGAATGGTTCTTCCGGGACGGCAACAGCAGCATCGACCTGGCGCAGATAGCGAGCGGCATCCCTCTGGCGGTATTTCCCGGCTTCAACTACGTGTATGCCGGGTCGAACGCTCGGGTGGTCATCAGTGCCCTGGATCAAGTCACGCATGTGAATGTCATCTCGTCACCGCAGCTGATGGTGCTCGACAACCGTTCTGCGGTGCTCCAAGTCGGTGACGAAGTGCCGATCATCACCCAGTCGGCCGTGAGTGTCGGCGATCCGGCGGCGCCCATCGTCAACAGCGTTCAACTCCGGGACACCGGCGTCATCCTTCACGTCACGCCCCGGGTCAACAGCAGCGGAGGTGTGGAGCTCGACATTGAGCAGGAGGTCAGCGACGTCGTGCCGACAACCACGTCGACCATCGACAGCCCAACCATTCAGCAGCGGCGGATCAAGAGTTCGGTTTCGGTCCACGATGGCGGAACAATCGCGCTGGGAGGTCTCATCAGAGACCGCCAATCCAGAGGGAAGTCCGGCATTCCCCTTCTCTCCGACATTCCGGTTCTGGGCACGTTGTTCGGCACCAGGACCAACACCGGGGATCGCACGGAACTTTTGATCCTCATAACACCGCACGTGGTGCGGAGCCCGGCAGAGGCGGATGCGATCACGGAGGAGCTGCGCAAGCGTGTGCAAAGCGTTCTGCCCTTGGCGAAAAAGATCCAATAGAGCGTCCGCTCCGCGACCTCGGCCCGCCGATGCCGCCCGGAATGGCTATGCGCTGATCATCGTCCTGAACATCGTGGTCGTTCTTTCCGGCATTGCCGTTGTTGCGTCTCACGGCAGCCGTGAATCCGCGGCGATCTCCGGCAATTTCAAGGTGGATGCGCAGCAAAGATCTTTGGCGGAAGGCGCCCTGGCCCTGGCAGCGGAGCGACTGCTGGCAAGCGAACCCGATCGTCGCTGGATGGCCGACGGCCGAGCGTATCGCGTCAACCTGTTCGGGCAGAACGTGGTCGTTTCAGTGCAGGATGCATCAGGAATGATCAGCCTGAATAAGGCGGACCCGAGCACACTTGCCCGCGCCTTCGTCAATTCCGGGCTGGCACAGTCGAAGGCGCAGGACTTGGCGGCAGCCATCGCGGATTGGCGGGATCCCGACAGCGAGCGCCGTTTCGGCGGGGCGGAGAAAGCGGATTACCTGGCGGCCGGCATCGTTGGGGCTCCGGCGAACGCGCCGTTCAGCCGCATCGATGAGCTGCGCGAAGTCTTTGGGATGACCGAGGCAGCCTACCAAGCCGTTCTTCCCTTGCTCACCACCGATTCGAATATGAGGTCGGTCAACCTGGATGTGGCACCGCTTCCCGTACTGAAGGCGCTGTTCGGCGGCAGTTCCCCGGAACCTTCCGCCATCATGGCCCGACGGGAGGCGACAGCCGTCGCCATTGGCGGCGCGGCTGAAACGACCGGCACCACGTCACCGCACGCATCGACGCATGGCGCCGCTGCGGTCGCGACTTACACCGTCACGGCAACGCTTATTGTTGAAGGCAAGCCGCAGGTTTTTCGTGGAGTCTTCCGCTTCGAGCGAGACAATCTGGGGCCACGCGTCGCCATCCGGGAACCGATGCGCATCGATCGGTAGCGCCTTATGGCCGACCGGCAGGCAGGCGAAAGAACCAGATCCGTTCCGCCGCATCGGTGCTTCTCAGGGTAAACCGTATCAGATCGGGAGGAGGCAGGTCTCCGGGCCACTCATCCACCCAACCGGTGTTGCGATCGTCGGGTCCGGATCCCCTGTAAGCGATCGCCCAGGAGGCCACACCGCTCATCAAGACGAAGTCATGATCGACAAACTGAGGACCTGCGACCGCGCTCGCGTCGGTCGGCAGGACAACCTCGATCCGATCAGCCACCAATCGCAGCTTGACGAGCCGCGGGCCGGCCAGCCCGACTTCGGCGAATCCGTTGGTCCGAAATGAAAGCTCTTGGTTGCTCCCGACGAAATCCTGGTTCTCGTCTCGACCCACATTCGAGTTCGGCGGCTTCGCGAGATTTCCGAAGCTGGCCTCCAGGAATTGATAGGCCGAAACCATATCGCCGCTCAGCCGGGTGGTTCTCGCCGTGCGCTCCCAAACCCGGTTACCGAAGGAAACGCTGCCGCTCAGGACAACGGTCAGGACAAACATCAACGTCAATGCAATGACGACTTCGAGCAGCGTGAAGCCTGCCTCACGCTCCCATGATCGGAGCTGGTCTGCAGCTCTTGTTCTCATTCGACTGCCGCAAATGCGAGAGACCGCAATTCAAGCACTTCAGTTACGCTCCCGCGGCGAAGCGCGAGCACCGACACCGAAACGTCGACCAGGCGGCGACCAACGGTCGTGACGCTGATCGCGTTGCTCGACGACGAGACCGTGGTGCGCCAGACGAGCCCGGAAGGCCCGGTTCCGGTTGTGGTCCCGAGCTTGATGGGTTCGACCGCCGTCGTCTCTGCCAACCTCGATCGCGCAAGCATGGTTGCCTCCGCAACCTGGTCTGCACGGCCGGACACGATCAGTGCGGTGGTCAGCAATTGCAGGAGCACGGTCAAGGCAATGCCAGCAATCGCCAGTGAAATCGCCATCTCGAGCACGGTGAAACCCGCGGCCCGATCAGGGGCTGTCCGATGCCTGATCATCCAGATCTCGCTGATGGATGCGTCCGGTCATCCAATCTACGTCCACCTCGCTGCGAAGGCCCGCTGCCTCGAGTGTAATATGGCCGCCGCTGCTTTGTCCGTTCGGGAAGAACCGGATCGTTCCTGCCGATACTCCGCTCAGCAGCTGACGCCCCGTATAGATCGAAAGCCGAGTGCCCTTTGAGGCCTTGTGTTCCGGCGCATCTCCATAGCGCCATGCGTTCTGCGCGAGGTCGACCGTGAATCCAACCGCCTCTCCGCCGTAGATCGCCCGGCTGCGCGCCGATCTGAGATCCATTTCGAGCCGATATGCATCGAGCTTGGCTTCTCGGACATGGCGGCGGTCGGGCACATATCCGACGATCATCACAGCCATTATCGAAAAGATCGCGATGACCACCAGGAGCTCCAGGAGCGAGTAACCCTCCCGCCTGGCCACCCGGGGGATGTCTGATGCTTTACCAGCTCGTGATGTCCGCATCATCGCCCTCGCCACCCGGCTGCTTGTCGGCGCCATAGCTCATCAGGTCATAGTCGCCGTGCTGACCGGGCTGCTTATAGATGAAGGGCTGGCCCCAGGGGTCGAGGATCCCGTCGGCTTTGGTCAGATAGGGCCCGTTCCAGTGGCCGACCGCTCCAGGCTGTTCGAGGAGCGCGCGAAGCCCCTCGGCTTCCGTCGGATACGTTCCGGTATCGAGCCGGTAGAGCTCGATTGCGGTCGATACGTTGTGCAGCTGGACTTTCGCTGCATCGGCTTTCGCGCGGCCGAGATAGCCCATCATCTTCGGCGCCACGAAGCCGACGACCAGCGCGATGATTGCGAGCACGACCAGCAGCTCAAGCAGCGTGTAGCCCTCCGCGGTCTGCAATCTGTTTCTCTTGGGGGAATTCATGCTCATCTTCGTCATGTCAGTGCCAAATCGTTGATTCTCAGGACCGCCGAAAGAATCGCCGCGATGATCGCGGCGATCACGATGCCGACGCAAATGGTGGTGGCCGGCGCGATCATCGCCAGGACCCGCTGCATGTCGCTGGCGACGTCGCGTTCATAGATCTCGCCGATTTCCTGAAAGCTGCGATCGAGCTTGGCGGTCTCTTCGCCGACGCGGATGAGCTGCACGAACAGATCGGGGAAAGAACGATCGGCGGAAAGCGCATCCGCCAGAGTCTTCCCGTCACGCAGGCGCGTGGCGGCCGCCTTCAGGCTTGCCGCCAAGGCGGTATTGCTGAGCGACAGCGTACCGGTGTTCAAGCCGTTCAGAAGCGGAACGCCCGCGCGGAGCAGAGAGGCCACCATCAATGAAAAGCGCGCAAGCTGGGACTTCATCAACAGGGTGCCTAGGACCGGTGCCGCCAGGAGCGTGCGGTGGAATCGCTCCTGGTTCACCGGGTTCTGCAGCCACTGGCGGCTGATGAGCCAGCCGGCGAGAAGCGCGAGCGCTGCAACCGGGGCCAGGTCGATGGTCCAATCCGACACCGTCATGAGGGCGCGGGTTGTGAACGGAAGCTCGACACCTGCGCTGGCAAACAATGGCTCGAACCGTGGCAGCACGACCGTCAGCAGCATGATGACCGATACAAGGCTGCCCGCAGCCAAGAAGCCCGGATAGACCAGAGCCGTGATCATCTTCCGCTTCATCGCAATTTGCCGCTCGACCAGCCTGCCGATCTGGCCGAAGGCCGTATCGAGTCCGCCGCTGCTCTCTCCGGCGCGCACGGCGCCGACAATGAAGCTCGGATAGATGGTGGCTTTTTCGGTGACATAGTCCGTTAGCGATCGGCCTTCCAGCAGGCTTTGGCGCATGGACCTCAGCTCTTCCTTGGTTTGCGGGCGGGCGACCATGGTCTCGACCAGCGTGAGCGCCCGGTCGACCTCCAGGCCGGCCTTCAGGAGGACGGCGAGCTGGCCGAACATGAAGGCGAGATCCGCACCCGGCACTTTCCGCTGGGCCGAAGCGGTCGATTTGGCATTCGCATCGGCGACTTTGACTTTGACCGGCGTCAGCCCCCGTTCGCGCGCGATTTCCAGGGCCGCCGGCTGGTCGGCCGCCGTATACGTTTGCTCAACGACCTTACCCAGGGGATCGACTGCTGAGATGCTGAAAGTCGGCATTGCTAGTCGAGCCCCTCAATGACCGAGAAGAGTTCCTCGAGGCTGGTCAGGCCCTGGGCGACCAGCCTGAGGCCGTCACGCCGCAAACCGCGCGGACCGTTCTGGTCGGAGACCAGGGCTTCGATTTCCTGGCTTGAAGCGCCGCGCAGGACCAGGCTCCGGATCGCCTCGTTGACGACCAGAAGATCGGTCACGACGGCACGGCCGCGAAATCCGGTATGCCCGCATTCGGCGCAGCCGCCCGGACGGAAGATGCGGATCGGTTCGCCTTCCGCAACGAAACCCAGTCCCAGGTTCTGGATCTCGAAATCCGTGAGCTCGACCGCGACTTTGCATTGGTCACAGAGCCGGCGGACCAGCCGTTGTGCCAGGACACCTTCCAGTGCCGAGACCAGCAGGTATCCCTGGATCCCCATGTCGAGAATCCGGGTGATGGCGCCGGCGGCGGAGTTCGTGTGCAGTGTCGATAGCACCAGATGTCCGGTCAGCGCCGCATGAACTGCGATATCGGCGGTCTCGGGATCCCTGATCTCGCCGATCATGATGATGTCGGGATCTTGCCGAAGGATCGACCTGAGGATTGACGCGAAGTTCAATCCGATCGCCGGCTTGATCTGAATTTGATTGACGCCGTCGATCTGATATTCGATCGGGTCTTCCACCGTAATGACGTTCTTCTCGCGTATAGGAAGCGCCTGCAGCGCGGCGTAGAGCGTCGTGGTCTTGCCGCTGCCGGTCGGTCCGGTAACCAGGAAGATTCCGTTCGGCCGGCGCAGAAGCTTCTTGAGTGCAGTAAGATCGCTCAGGTTCATGCCGAGCCCGTCCAATGTCTTCGGGCTTTGGTCGTGATCCAGGATGCGCATGACGATACGCTCGCCATGGAGCGTCGGGACGATCGAGACGCGGAAGTCGATCAGCTTGCCGAGCACCGGCATCTTGACCCGTCCGTCCTGCGGCAATCGCCGCTCGGCAATGTTCAGTCTGGCCAGAATCTTGATGCGCGACACGAGGGCGCGGCCGATCTGCTGCGGCGGCGATTCCGCATCCTGCAAGACGCCATCGATGCGATAGCGCAGGCTCACGGCCGTCTCATAGCTCTCGATGTGGATGTCCGATGCGCCCTTCTCCACGGCCCGGGCAATCAAGGCGTTGAGCAGCCTGACGATCGGGGCCTCGCCCGCCATTTCCTTGAGGCGTTGCGTCTCGGTGTCGCTGAGCGATGTGTCGGAATCGAGATCGGTGATGATATCTTCGACTTCCGACCGGCCGCCGGCATAGAGCCGCTGCAGCTCGGCGTCGATTTCGGCCGGAATCCCGATGCGCAGCGCCACCGGTTTCCCGATGAGGAGGCGGAATGCCTGGACGATCGACTCATCGAACGGATTGACGACCGCGACCGTCAACCGGTCATCGCCCAGCTCCAACGGCACGATGCCATTCTTCTTCAGATAGCGGAGGCTCGGACCGTTCAGCACCGCGAGGTCGGGATAATCCGAACGAGAGACCAGCGGAAGATCGAGGAACTCTGCGATCAATGTTGCCAATTGCCGCTCCGGCACCAGACCAAGCCGGGCGATGGCATTCAAGATTGGGATAAAGCCCTCCTGCGCGAAAGTCAGCACACGCTCTCGGTCCTTTGGCTTCAGATGTCCATTGGCGACCAGGTGGTCGAGAAACCGGCTCTCCGCCGGAAAAATCAGATTCAAGTCGCCGGTGATCGGCGCGAGATCGATTGGTGACCTTGCGTCCATCACGCCTGGCCTAGGCGACGCCAAATCGGATTGGGCCGTACAGCCACACAATCCAAAGGCCGATTGCGAGAAAGATGCCGAAAGGAATCCGCTCAGCGCTGCTGAGCTGCAGGCGAGGTCGCAGACCGAGGCGCCATAGGACCAGCCAGGTTGTCAGTGCCGTTGCGCTGGCTATGAAGAGGACCGATGGCAACCCATCCCAGGAGATCCAGGCGCCGGCTGCCGCCAGCAATTTTACATCACCCAATCCCAAGCCATCGCGGCCGCGGACCAGACGATAGATCTCCCGAACGGCGAAGGCGCTTCCGTAACCGATCACGGCTCCGGCCAGGCTCGCCACACCTTGCGCTTCCGAGATGCCGAAGTTCACCGCAATTCCGAGCAACAGCAGCGGGAACAGTAGAATGTCGGCCAGCAGGAGGTGATGAAAGTCCATCAGGGCGAGCGCCAGGAGCGTCCATCCCAGGGCCGCCGTCGGCCAGATCAGCCAGCCCGGCACCATGGCGGCGCACCAAAGTGCCAAGCCGGCTGCGCAAATTTCGGCGACCGCGTAGACGGGCGAGATTCGCGCGAGGCAGTGTCGGCACTTCCCGCCCGATGCGATCCAGCTGACCACGGGCACGAGTTCGATCGGCGCCAGGATGACCGCGCAATGGTCGCACCGCGAGCGTGCCGCGACGAGCGGTCGATGGACGGGCAGGCGCTGCGCGACACACTCCGCGAAACTGCCGAGGAATGGTGCCGCAGTCAGCAAGATCCAAAGGTGGACAGGCACGCCCTGTCTCCATGTCATCTCTGTTTGCAGGCAGCTCAGCGGCGCTGGTTTTGAATGCTGATGAGACCAGCATGCAAATGCAACGGCAAAGCAGGTCACCTACGCCTATTGGATAGTCGGATACTTCCGAGACGTGTGAATGCAGCGCGCGCTGTTCGCGGCCGATCGCGCTGACCCGTCCATCTAAAGGCTAGCTACCGCATACCAATTCTGTGCCGTCGTAAGCGGAATCGGGGCCCGCTAAGGTCAGGCCGAGCGAAGCTGTCTCAATGCGCTGCCGAATACGGCTCCAGCAGCCTGAATGCAGGCGCCGGATCGCTCTCTGCCTTTCGTTCGAGAGGCTGTGTCGAAAAACGGCCCGCGCCTTCTCGCGGAGCGGACGTAGTGGACAGGGGGCAAACATGACAGCATGGATCAAGAATCACGCTAACCTCTGGGCGAAGCTGCTGGGAATGGCAGCCGCCATCGGCACGCTGGTCTTGCTGTCTTATCCAGATTCCCGGGCGGCCGCGCCCACCGCGACGCCGCCGGTTGCCGCGCCGATTGTCGAAGCCACCGCAACGCCGGCGCCTGCGTCCTGGCTCAGCAGGTCGATATTCGCGGCTTCCTCACTCGAAACCGGCCGTATCGCCTATCTCGAAGCCTGGAGCCCGTCCGGCGGTCCCTATGCCTATCGCTATACCCTGTCTGGGCAGCCCGCGGGTGTTGTGGCTGACAGCGAGACAGGTATCCTTTCCGTTTCAACGCCGCTCAAGGCGGCAACCTACGCGTTCCAGGTAATCGCCACCAACCGGGACGCTGCGAGCGTGGTTGCGCGCTTTCCCGTCAGCTTGAAGGTCACGCAGGCCGTGACTTCGAACCGCAAGGCCGGGCAGGTCCTTCACAAGACCTACTATGTCGATTCCGGCACCTACGGACGCCCCAATGGTACGGATTACACCGCGGTTCTCCTGAACATTCAGAAAGCGGTTCTCGCGGACCAGCAAACGGTCGGCGACAATTATCTGCGCGCCACGATCTATTTCAGGCGTGGGCAGCAGTACGACTACACCACCAATGACTGGCCGGCGGGAATGCAATTCGTGACGATCGGCGCTGATCCGGCGTACAACCCGACGGGCGCTCGGCCGAAACTGCGGAATATCCGGAAGAGCTTCAATTTCGACAGCGAGATCGCCATCATCGGAACCGGCACGGGCTCCGCCTTCGACCTCGTTGCGGACAAGATCAAGTCCTACGCGCCCCTCATCCTGACGGCCGAAGCGGGGCAGGACACCGTCACGCTCAAATCGGCCGGCGACGCGGCGAAAATCACGGTCGGACGCTGGTATCTGGTCGGATCCTACGACCAGCAAGTCGAAGGATTTCCGCCCAACATCCGCTACTATGACTACGTACGCGTGGCGTCCATCTCGGGCGCCGTCATCACGCTGGACCGCAGGCTGCAGCACCGCCACAGAGCCGACGGTTTCGAGCAGCCCTCCAATCCCAATTCGTTGGGCCTGGCCAGGATCATTCCGCTCGACATGGGTGGAACTCAGGGCTTTTCCGCCGCAAAGCGCCTGAGCATCCGGCAGACCTTCAAGGACATCGAGTTCGTCAAGAATCCGTCGACGACAAACGGTTCGAACACCGTGCTCTATATCGGCACCGCGATCGACGCCGCCTTCTACAACTGCATCATGCCCCGTCCGGTGCCGTCGATCGTGCAACACATGTACTTCTCGGGCGGAACGATGACGACCAGTGAACCGGATAAGATCATAACGACCATGTTCCTTGATGGTGTGGCCACCGGGGAGCTCGGCGGAGCCACCGGGGTCGATTTCTTCCTCATGCGCGGAGCCGTGACCGCGCCGATCTATCTTTCGCCTCGGCATCTACGCCTGATCAATATGACGATCGATGCCACCAATGACACGTTCCTCTGGTATCCGGTGACCTTCGCCTATAACGGACCGGTGCTCACGGCGGAATTCGAATCCACGACCTTCAAGATCAATCCGACGAACAGCGACCGACGGATCATGCCGACCATCCAGAGCGCAGAGACGGTGATCGGGAAAGACTCCTCCTGGTCCGGGAGTACGCTGGTCATCCCGACAAAATCGCCCAATTTCCTCGACTGGGAGGTTTGGGCGTACGAGGGCGCAGCCATTGTCGCCTCAAACGGGGCGAAGGGAGTGATCCAGAGTCTGACCGGGGCATCCGGTGGCAGCGCGATGCAGGTCGGCATTACGTGGACGTCCGGGACCAAGCCGACCAGCGGTACGGTCTCCTTCACGCGCGGCCGGTTCCTGAAAATCGATAGCAATTCGAAGCTCTACGGCCGGTCGCTATGGACGAAGGACTGTGGTGGATTCGAGCAGCAGCAGCTGCCGACCACCTTTACCGCCTCCGCTCAATAGGCGCTCGGACCGGAACGCCGTAGTGGGCTGGAGCTCGCCTGCATTACTCCTTGATTTTTATTCCGCGCTCGGCTGCCAGCTTCACGATCTGATCGGCGGCCGTGCGACCCATATTCGGGATCCGAATCAAGTCGCGGAGCGTGAAGCCCTTCAGCTCGCTGATCCGCTCGATGCCTTTGATATAGGTTAGGACTTGCCCGGCGGTGAAGTTCAGCTGGCCGGTGCGCCCCAGCAGCATAATATTGTCAGGATCGTTTTTCAGCGCCTCGGCGGCTTCGCGGTAATCGCGGACCCGTCGTTCGATGGTCCGAATAGTCTGGGCGCTCAGGCCGAATTGATCGGCGGTCTCCCGCAGCGTATGCCCTAAATCTCGATAGCTGACGATTGCCTCGTTTCGGTCGGATGGTTTGGCGCGCACTTGGCTCTCTGGTGGATTAAGTCACAGATCGCGACCCCAACTTGCCGAGCGAAGGGGTGCAGATCATACGATGTCCGCGAGTGCAGCAATCCGCATGGCTGGCACGCTCACGGCGGCGCGCTCAAGCTGTTCGGCGACACTCAGCCAGGTTTCGGCTGCGAGCAGGAAGTTGCTTCGTAGTTCGCCCGAGGCCTTTCCGGCGCTGCGCAGACATGAGGCCGCGCGCTTTCTGCATTCGACGGCATCCATAGATCTTCCCCAATACTGTCTCCCTAGTGGCTAGTTTGGCTCCAATAGGCCCGACCTGGATAGGTTGTAGGTTGGTTAATAGACAACTTTCAGTTTCGACATATCCCGTTGTGTCGTTTGATGTTCATCAAAGGGTCCGAGCGGGCCGTTTTGCAGACCAACCGCAGAGGCATTCACGTGACGACAGGGGGAAGACAGGCTGTCGCAAGGCATTGGCTGAGGACGCCATGCGTGCGTTTACGCTTGTGGAACGGGTCGAATGGTCGGTGACTGGCCGCAATCGCCGGGAGGACAGCCGATAGTTAGTCTTCGGAAGTAGCCATACCGATTGCGATGACTACTGATCTAATCCGGTTGGTGGAAGCTGCGTTGCAAGCTCCAAGGTCAAGCACTCCAAACGGGCAGTAACTCACATCAGCATCTGTTGCCGTCCAGATTTTCGATTGCGATCATTTCTACGCCGGTATCTACGACGATAGGAGTATTACTCAAAAGAGAATAATAGGCGGCGACTTTTACTATAAAGGCGTGGTGACTGATAACGCGACCTCCGACAAGCTCCTGTCAACTGTCAGCTGCGGGCGCTGAACCTTGGTGAAATGATCGGCGGCCCGCCGAAACCTTTTCGGGGGAGTGCACATGGCGAATCACAAAGCGACCATCACGGGGCAGTCGACCGGTTCCGTGATGGAGGACTCAACGACTCCTGCGTTCGGCCTTCTGACGGTGACGGACAGCGACCCAGGCGAGGCGCATACCAGGATCGTCACGAACGCCGCCTCCAAGTATGGGACATGGTCGGTCGACGGGGATGGCCATTGGAGCTACCTGGTCAACAACAGCAGCGCCGCGGTTCAGGCGCTCGGCGCCGGCAAGACCGCCACCGACACCTTCACCGTCACCAGCCTCGACGGCACGGCGACCAAGACGGTCACCGTCACCATCAACGGGGTGAACGATTCCGCGAGCATTTCCGGTTCGACCAGCGGGACGGTGAAGGAAGATTCGCTCTACACCGTCTTCGGCAAGCTCACGGTCTCCGATGTCGATACGGGCGAGGCGCACCTGAAGACCTCCGGCATCGTGGCCACCACCTACGGGCAATGGTCGGTCGATAGCACGGATACCTGGAAGTACACGGTCGATAACAGCAACGCCGCGGTCCAGGCGCTCGGTGCCAATCAGACGCTGACCGACACATTCATCGTCAGCAGCAAGGACGGTACCGCGCAGCAGGTCATCACCATCACCATCAAAGGCACGAACGACGGCGCCACGCTGACCGGCAGTACGACCGCGAGCGTCACCGAGGATATGGCGAGCTCCACCAGCGGCGGCTTCACGATCATCGACAAGGACAACGGCGAAGCGCATACCAAGATCGTCACGAACGCGGCCTCGAAGTACGGGACGTGGTCGGTCGATGGGGATGGGCACTGGAGCTACCAGCTCAACAACGGCAGCGCCGCGGTTCAGGCGCTCGGCGCCGGCAAGACTGCCACCGACAGCTTCACGGTGACCAGCTTCGACGGCACGGCGAGCAAGACGGTCACCGTCACCATCAATGGCACCAACGACGCCGCCAAGATTACCGGCCCCACGACCGGGACGGTGAGTGATGTCGGGACCCTCGTCGTCCACGCCAGCGTCAACGTCTCGGACGTCGATACCGGTGAGGCGCATCTACAGACCGTTGCCACCACATCCACCGCTTACGGGCGCTTCTCGGTCGATAGCAGCGATACCTGGTGGTACGCCGTGGATAAGACCAATGCCACGGTCCAGGCACTCGGCGCCAACCAGACGCTCACCGACACGTTCATCATCAACAGCAAGGACGGCACCCCGCAAACCATCACCATCACTATCAAGGGAAGCAACGATGTCGCCACGCTGACCGGCAGCACGACCGCGAACGTCACGGAGGATCTGTCCACCTCTGCGACCGGCAGCTTCACGATCGTCGATAAGGATAACGGCGAGGCGCACACCAAGATCGTCACGAACGCGGCCTCGAAGTACGGGACGTGGTCGGTCGATGGGGATGGCCACTGGACCTACCAGCTCAGCAACAACAGCGCCGCGGTGCAGGCGCTCGGTACCGGCAAGACCGCCACCGATACCTTTACGATCTCCAGCCTCGACGGCACGGCGACCAAGACGGTCACCGTCACCATCAACGGCACCAACGATGCGCCGACGGCCCCGGTCGATACGAACCCTGCTGCGTCGGAGATTCCCGACAGCGCCGCTGCCGGCACCGGTGTCGGCATCACACTGCACGCGACCGACATCGACAGCGCCAATCTCACCTATCTCCTGACCGACAATGCCGGAGGCCGGTTCACGGTCGATGCCGCGACCGGTGTCGTCACGGTCGCCCCAGGCGCTACACTCACCGCGGGGACTTACACGATCACTGGCGCCGCCTCCGATGGCGAGATCCAGTCGGCAACGCAGAATTTCACCGTCAAGATCACCTCGGTCAATGATGCGCCGGTGGCGCAAACCGGCACGGTGCTGAGCAACGAGGATCACACCTTCATCGGCCAACTGTTCGCGACCGACGCCGATGGCGACACGCTGACCTACAGCCTGGCCGACAAGGGCGCGCCGACGCATGGCTCGGTTACGATCAACCCGGATGGCAGCTACAGCTACACGCCGGCCGCCGACTACAACGGCAGCGACAGCTTCACTTACAAGGTTGATGACGGGAAGGGCGGCACTTCGACGGCCACCATCTCACTCACCATCTTCCCGCAGAACGATGCGCCGGTGGCGCAGCCCGGGACGGCTTCGGGCAATGAGGACCACAGCATCACCGGCCAGCTCACGGCCACCGATGTCGATGGCGACACGCTGACCTACAGCCTGGCCGACAAGGGCGCGCCGGCTCATGGCTCGGTCACCGTCAATCCGGATGGCAGCTACAGCTACACGCCAGCCGCCGACTACAATGGCAGCGACAGCTTCACCTACCAGGTCGATGACGGTCATGGCGGCACTTCGACTGCCACGGTCTCGCTGACCATCAATCCGGTCAATGACGCACCGGCGGCGCAGGCCGGCACGGGTTCCGGGAACGAAGACCACAGCATCACCGGCCAGCTCACGGCCACCGACGTGGACGGCGATACCCTGACCTACAGTCTGGCCGACAAGGGCGACCCGGCGCATGGCTCGGTCACCATCAATCCGGACGGCAGCTACAGCTATACGCCTTCCGCCGATTACAACGGCAGCGACAGCTTCACTTACCAGGTCGATGACGGCCATGGCGGCACTGCGACCGCCACGGTCTCGCTGACCATCAACCCGGTCAATGACGCACCGGTCGCGCAGCCTGGGACGGCTTCGGGCAATGAAGACCACGCGATCACCGGCCAGCTCAATGCGACCGATGTGGACGGCGACACCCTGACCTATAGCTTGGCCGACAAGGGCGATCCGGCCCACGGCTCGGTCACCATCAATCCGGATGGCAGCTACAGCTATACCCCGGCGGCCTTCTACAACGGCCCCGACAGCTTCACCTACCAGGTGGATGACGGCCACGGCGGCACCGCGACTGCCGTCGTCGCGCTCACCATCAACCCACAGAACGACGCACCGGTGGCGCAGCCTGGCACGGGTTCCGGCAATGAGGACCACGCCATCTCCGGCCAACTCACCGCCACGGATGTCGATGGCGACACCCTGACCTACAGCCTCGCCGACAAAGGCGACCCGGCGCATGGCTCGGTCACCATCAATCCGGATGGCAGCTACAGCTACACCCCGGCCGCCGATTACAACGGCAGCGACAGCTTCACCTACCAGGTGGACGACGGTCATGGTGGCACTTCGACTGCCACGGTCTCGCTGACCATCAATCCGGTCAATGACGCGCCGGTGGCGCAAGCGGGCACGGGCTCCGGCAACGAAGACCATGCCATCACCGGCCAGCTCACGGCCACCGACGTGGACGGCGACACGCTGACCTACAGCCTGGCCGACAAAGGCGACCCGGCCCATGGCTCGGTCACCATCAATCCCGACGGCAGCTACAGCTACACCCCGGCGGCCTTCTACAACGGCCCCGACAGCTTCACCTACCAGGTGGATGACGGCCACGGCGGCACCGCGACTGCCGTCGTCTCGCTCATCATCAACCCACAGAACGACGCACCGGTGGCGCAGCCTGGCACGGGTTCCGGCAATGAGGACCACGCCATCACCGGCCAACTCACCGCCACGGATGTCGATGGCGACACGCTGACCTACAGTCTCGCCGACAAGGGCGATCCGGCCCATGGCACGGTCACCATCAATCCCGACGGCAGCTACAGCTATACGCCTTCCGCCGATTACAACGGCAGCGACAGCTTCACCTATCAGGTCGATGACGGCCATGGTGGCACTTCGACTGCCACGGTCTCGCTGACCATCAGCCCGGTCAATGACGCGCCGGTGGCGCAAGCGGGCACGGGCTCCGGCAACGAAGACCACGCCATCACCGGCCAGCTCAATGCGACCGACGTGGATGGCGACACCCTGACCTACAGCCTGGCCGACAAGGGTGATCCGGCGCATGGCACGGTCACCATCAACGCCGACGGCAGCTTCAGCTACACGCCCGCCGCGGACTACAACGGCAGTGACAGCTTCACTTATACGGTTGATGACGGACATGGCGGTACAGCGACCGCGACCGTTGTGCTCACGATCAACCCGCAGAACGACGCGCCGGTGCCGCAGGCCGGCACGGGTTCGGGCAACGAAGACCACGCGATCACCGGCCAACTGGTCGCCACCGACCTCGATGGTGACACGCTGACCTACAGCCTCGCCGACAAGGGTGACCCCGCGCATGGCTCGGTCACCATCAATCCCGACGGCAGCTACAGCTACACCCCGGCCGCCGATTACAACGGCAGCGACTCCTTCACCTACCAGGTCGATGACGGTCATGGCGGAACCGCGACCGCGACCGTCTCGCTGACCATCAGCCCGGTCAATGATGCGCCGGTGGCGCAGGCCGGCACCGGGTCAGGCAACGAAGACCACGCGATCACCGGCCAGCTCAGTGCGACCGACGTAGACGGCGATACGCTGACCTACAGCCTCGCTGACAAGGGCGATCCGGCTCATGGCTCGGTCACCATCAATCCGGACGGCAGTTACAGCTACACGCCGGCGGCCTTCTACAACGGCACCGACAGCTTCACCTACCAGGTCGATGACGGCCACGGTGGTGTTGCGACCGCGACCGTCGCGCTGACCATCAATCCACAGAACGATGCGCCGGTGGCGCAGCCCGGGACGGCTTCGGGCAATGAGGACCACAGCATCACCGGCCAGCTCACGGCCACCGACGTGGACGGCGATACCCTGACCTACAGTCTCGCCGACAAGGGCGATCCGGCCCATGGCACGGTCACCATCAATCCCGACGGCAGCTACAGCTACACCCCGGCCGCCGATTACAACGGCAGCGACAGCTTCACTTACCAGGTCGACGACGGCCATGGCGGCACTGCGACCGCCACGGTCTCGCTGACCATCAACCCGGTCAATGACGCGCCGGTGGCGCAGGCCGGCACCGCTTCCGGCAATGAAGATCACGCCATCACCGGCCAGCTCACGGCCACCGATGTGGATGGCGACACCCTGACCTATAGCCTGGCCGACAAGGGCGATCCGGCCCACGGCTCGGTCACCATCAATCCCGATGGCAGCTACAGCTATACCCCGAGCGCCGACTACAACGGATCCGACAGCTTCACCTACCAGGTAGACGACGGCCACGGCGGCGTCGCGACCGCGACCGTAGCGCTCACTGTCAATCCGCAGAATGACGCACCGGCGGCGCAGCCCGGCACAGGTTCCGGGAACGAAGACCACGCCATCACCGGCCAGCTCAATGCGACCGACGTCGATGGCGACACCCTGACCTACAGCCTCGCCGACAAAGGCGACCCGGCGCATGGCTCGGTCACCATCAATCCGGACGGCAGCTACAGCTACACCCCGGCCGCCGATTACAACGGCAGCGACAGCTTCACCTACCAGGTGGACGACGGTCATGGTGGCACTTCGACTGCCACGGTCTCGCTGACCATCAATCCGGTCAATGACG